>Ga0194120_10000580_pt1 | contig 68848 bp, 66 predicted proteins | sample TA2MahCa65mmetaG_FD_148642 | JGI IMG/M metagenome (GOLD analysis project Ga0194120, IMG submission 148642) | Freshwater microbial communities from Lake Tanganyika, Tanzania - TA2015019 Mahale Deep Cast 65m | ecosystem: Environmental > Aquatic > Freshwater > Lake | place: Tanzania: Lake...
AGGCGTCATAGCGCGGCTCTGATGACTTCGCTCCGGCATCGCGGCCGGCACGGAGGCCGGCCCCACCCGTTGCATCGGTGGCGCAGGCCTCCGTGCCTGCGTCCGATAGGCGCCAGGTCATTTGAGCGCCGCTATCAGACGGGGACGTCGAAGGTGCGGAGGACATCGTTGAGGGAGGTCTTCTTGTCGGTGGACGCCTTGCGCTGGCCGATGATCAGGGCGCAGGGCACCCCGTACTCGCCCGCCCGGAAGCGCTTGGGCATGGTGCCCGGGATGACCACGCTGCGCGCCGGCACCCGACCCTTGTAGGTCACCGGCTCTTCACCGGTCACATCGATGATGCTGGTGGACGAAGTGAGGACGACGCCGGCCCCCAGGACGGCTTCTTCCTCGACCACGACGCCTTCGACGACGATGCAGCGCGAGCCCACGAATGCGCCGTCCTCCACGATCACCGGGGTCGCGGAGGGGGGTTCGAGCACGCCGCCGATCCCCACGCCGCCCGACAGATGCACGTTTCGCCCGATCTGCGCGCAGGAGCCCACGGTGGCCCAGGTATCGACCATCGTGCCGCTGCCGACCCAGGCGCCGATGTTGACGTAGCCGGGCATCAGGATGACGCCGGGCTCGAGGTGGGACCCGTACCGCGCGACGCCCGGCGGCACGACGCGCACGCCGTCCAGGTCGCGCTTGGTGGCGATCTTGTCGCGGTAGACGATCGGGCCGTCGCCGATGGGTTCGATGGGCCGGAGCGCGAAGTAGAGCAGAATGGCTTCCTTGATCCACGCGTTGACCTGCCAGGACCCGCCCACCTTCTCGGCGACCCGCAGATCGCCGCGATCGAGGCGGGCAACGACCTCCTCGATCGCCCGGCGAACGGGCTCGTCGGCCAGTTTCGAGCGATCCTCGAAGGCGTCGTGCACGAGGCGCTGGATGTCCAGGACGGTCATGAGGCTCCTAAGGTGATGCCGGGGCCGGCAGTGAGGCCGGCAGTGCCGCGGCCGGCGCGGGGCTCGCTTCCAGGAGGGCGGCCGGGAGTTGCCCGGCGAAGACGGGCTCGGCCGGGCCGGTCATGTACACCGCGCCCTCCCCGTCCCACTCGATGCGCAGCGTGCCCCCCGGCAGGCTCACCAGGACCTCGCGGTCGAGCCTGCCGGTCAGGATCCCGGCGACGGCCGCCGCGCAGGCGCCCGTGCCGCAGGCGAGCGTGGGGCCCACGCCGCGCTCCCAGACCCGCAGATCGATGGCGGCGCGATCCCGCACGCGGGCGAAGTTGGCGTTTACACCCTCGGGAAAGCGCTTGTGGCCCGAGAGCACCGGCCCGAGCAGGCCGAAGTGGAAGTCCTCGAGTTCGGGAAGGAAGGTAACCGCATGCGGGTTGCCCATCGACACAGCCGAGATCCTGAGCGCCGTGCCCTCGAGGTGCTCGTCGAGCACGACATCGTCCGGCGGGCCGGTCATGGGGATCTCCTGGCGCGCCAGGCGCGGCTTGCCCATCGCGACGCGGATGTGCCCGCTCGACACTCGCTCGGGCCGCAAGATCCCCGCCCCGGTCTCCACTTGCAGGGCGTCGCCGACCATGCGGCCCGCGTCGTGCCAGTAGCGCGCCACGCAGCGGATGCCGTTGCCGCACATCTGCGCCACCGACCCGTCGGCGTTGATCACGACCATCCGCACGGCCGCGACCTCGGACGGCAGGAGCAGCAGGATGCCGTCCGCGCCCACGCCGGCATGCCGCTCGCAAACGGCCGGGGCGGCGGCGCGCCACGCGGCGATATCGTCGCTGCCGGTACCCGGCCGCGTGGCATCCACGAGGACGAAGTCGTTGCCCGCCCCCTGGACCTTCACGAAGGGGATGTTCACCCGGGACCTGCCTCCAGCAGCGGCCGGATCTCGGCAATCGCCGCGTCGATCCAGGCTTTCAGGTTACCACGGCCAGCCATGTCGAGCCAGTGCGCCGACCGTTCGGCCCGGAACCACGTGAGTTGCCGGCGGGCATACCGGCGGGTGTTGCGAACGATGCGCTCGGTCGCCTCGGCCGCGGTCGCCTCCCCGGCCATCTCGGCCACCAGTTCGGCATAGCCGAGCGTGCGGAGCAGCGGCAGTGCCGGCCCGTACTTCGCCACCAGGCGCGCCACCTCGTCCCGCCAACCGGCCGCCAGCATCTGCTCGGTGCGGGCCGCGATGCGAGCTGCCAGGTCGTCGGGGGGAAGCGCCGCCACCAGGTAGACCACGCGGTACGGCGCCGCTTCGGCCTTGAAGGTGGCGAGGGGCCGGCCGGTGGCCGTGACGACCTCGATGGCCCGGGCCAGGCGGAAGCGATCGTTGGGATGCAGGCGCGCGGCCGATTCGGGATCCAGGGCCTGCAAGCGCGCATGCAGATCCGGCTGGGCCATCAGCCAGGCGCGGCGCTCTGGATCGGGCGCCACCTCCGGGATGGGCGTGCCGCCCAGCACGGCGCGGATGTAAAACCCGGTCCCGCCGACCAGCAGGGGAAGGCGGCCCGCCGCGTGGGCCGCCGCGATCGCCGCCGTCGCGGCCTCGCGGTACCGCGCCACCGTGTAGGTCTCGGTAGGCTCGGCCACGTCGATGAGCGCATGGGGGACCCGCGCCCGCTCGGCCTCCCCGGGCTTGGCCGTGCCGATGTCGAATTCCCGATAGACCTGCCGGGAGTCCGCCGACACGATTTCCCCGCCCAGCCGCTCGGCCAGCTCCAGCGCCAGTGCGGACTTCCCCGCCGCGGTCGGCCCGCCGATCACGACCAGCGGTGGCCGGCCCGGCTCTCTCCCGGTCCTAATCCCTGCCCTCCAGCAGCGGCCGGAAGCGCCACATGACCTGGGCGTCACCGGGCCGCCCCGCGACGTGGAGCGTGAGCTGGCGCGTGTGGGTCGTGATCAGGCGCCGCCCGTCGATGGTGGTCCGGGGAAACCAGACGCGGAACTCCCCGACCCAGTCGGCCGCATCGCGGGTCGTCGCGAGGCTGCCGATCTCGACCGGCAGCAGCGTGTTGCCCTGGTCGTCGGTCAGCGTGAAGGCCCAGCCGCTCGTGGGCTCCAGGGTCGCCTGCCGGTGGAAGTGCTTGTTGAAGCGCCAGCGGATCCGGATCGGCAGCCGGCTGCCTCCCTTGAACATCGCCTCCCAGCCTTGTTCGGCCGCCTTGCCCGGCCGGCCGGGGCTGCCGCTGCGCGACGCCTCGTAGGCAAGCTGCGCCGCGTACACGGCTGGATCCTCCAGGATCGCCGCGATGTGGCCCTCAAGCCCCAAGGGTGCGTTGCGCAGCCAGGTATCCTCGACGTCCCGGAACGACGCGGGGTCGGGGAACTCGCGGGGCGGCCGGTAGTCCTCGGAGAGATCCAGGTAGGCGTGCGCACCCGACAGGCAGCCGGCGATGGCCGCGACAGCCAGGAATCCCGACGCCAAGCGCTTCATCCTGCGCAGATCGTAGCAGACGCGTGCAGGCGCCACCGCGCCGTATGGCTCCGTGGGTTATGTTTTGATGCGTGACCGCCAGACCGCCCGCGCTCTTCCCGGTGATCGTCGCCGGGATGCTTTGCCTGGTCATGGCGTACGTGCCGGGCTTCGACATCGTGCTCTACCCGCTCCGCCTCCTCACGACGATGGTCCACGAAGGCGGTCATGCGCTCGCGACGCTGGCCACGGGCGGGCAGGTCGTCGCGGTCACGATCGAGCCCGACGGGAGCGGACTCACGCGGTCGCTCGGCGGCTGGCGCCCCCTCATCCTGTCAGCCGGCTACCTGGGCACCACCCTGGTGGGCTGCCTCCTGCTGCTGGCGTCCCGGGTCCAGAATCGGGCCACGCTCTTGCTGTTCGTGCTGGGCGCCTCGACGCTCGCCCTGACGGTCCTCTTCGGGCGCAACTGGCTCGCCTGGGCCATGGGGATCTTCTGGGGGCTCCTGCTCGCGGGCTGGGCCATGAGGGGCCCGCGCAAGACACACGGCGTCATGCTGGCATTCCTGGGCATCCAGGGCAGCCTCAACGCCATGACCGACCTGCGCACGCTCTTCGACCTCTCGGTGCGAACGGGCGCCACCACCGACGCGGCGATGATGAGCCGGGAAATCCTCTGGGGGCTGCTGCCCGCGCCGTTCTGGGCCATCCTCTGGGCGGCGGTCGGCGCCACCGTCACGGCGGTGACGCTGCGCGAACTGCTGCGGGCGCCCGGCTCGTGAGACGCCTCGGCCTGGCCCTCGCGCCGGCCCTGGCCGTGCTTGCGGTCGCTTGCCAGACCGAGGGAGGCTTCGTCGAGTTCGACCCGTGTTGCAAGAAGCCTTACGAGGATGCCTATCCGGGAAACGAGATCCGCATCGAGACCTGCACTGACGGTCACTCATGCGAGGCGGCGGCCGAGCGCCTGACCCGCGACGGCTGGATCCTGGTGGAGTACGGCCGGCGCCGTGCCGACGTGGGCGCCAGCTTCGCCTACGTCTGGCGCCGCCCGAAGCCGACTCCCACCCCGCGGCCCACTTCCACTCCCCGGCCGGCCGAAACTCCGAGCCCGGCGCCTTCCGCCTCCAGCTGACCTCGATCGAATGGCCCGCGCTGCCCGGGCGCAGGCACGGCGGCCTGCGCCACCGATGGGGGAGGGGGGCCGGCCTCCGCAGGCCTGCGCCACCGATGGGGGGCGTGGGGCCGGCCTCCGTGCCGGCCTCGATGCCGGAGAGAGGTCAAGCGAGCCGCGATCAGCGCGCGTCCAGCACGCGCAACTGCAGCGCCTCCTTGAGGTCGTCGGAGCGGATCTCGTCGCGGCCGGCCAGGTCGGCGAGGGTGCGCGCCACCTTGAGCACCCGGTCGTAGGTGCGCGCGGTGAGGCCGAGTTGCCGGATGGCGCCGGCCAGCACCCGCTCGCTCGCCGCGTCGAGCCGGCAGTGCTGGCGCAGCTCCCGGCCCACCATCTGGCCGTTGCAGACGATCCGGCCGCCGCGGCCCTGGAACCGCCGGCCCTGCCGGGCCCGCGCCTCGCGCACGCGCTCCCGCACCACGGCGCTGGGCTCGCCCTGCGGCGCGGCCATGATCTGCTCGGCCTCTAGCCGGGGCACCTCGATGTGCAGGTCGAGCCGATCGACCAGCGGCCCGGAGATTCGCGACCAGTACCGGGCCACGCGATCCACCCCGCACGTGCAGGTCTTGACGCGATCGCCCGAGTAGCCGCACGGGCACGGGTTCATCGCCGCGGCCAGCGAGAAGTCTGCCGGATATGCGACCGTCGCGCGCGCCCGGCTGATAACGACCCGCCTGTCCTCCAGGGGCTGGCGCAGCACCTCGAGCGTGCCGCGCGAGAATTCCCCGAGTTCGTCCAGGAAGAGCACCCCGCGGTGCGCCAGCGAGACCTCGCCCGGGCGCGGCGCGCTGCTGCCGCCCACCAGGCCGGCGCACGAGATGCTGTGGTGGGGCGACCGGAATGGCGGGCGGCTCTCGAGGACGCCTCGCGATTCGAGCAGGCCGCCCACGCTGTATATTGCCGTCACCTCCAGGGCCTCGGGCGGCGTGAGCGGCGGCAGGATCGACGGAATGCGCCGCGCGAGCATCGATTTGCCGGACCCGGGCGGGCCGATGAACAGCAGGTTGTGGCCGCCCGCGGCGGCGATCTCGACCGCCCGGCGCGCGCCGGGTTGTCCCTTGATGTCCGCCAGATCCGCCTCCATCCCGGGCGGCTCGGCCGCCGCGTCGCTCGCGACCTGCTCCGCCGGCCGCACGGCCGCCGGCTCTCGCAGGAAGGCGACCACTTCCTGGAGGGTCTCGAACGCGAAGACGTCGAGGCCCCCGACCAGCAAGGCCTCGGGCGCGGCCGGACGCGCGACGACCAGGGCCTGGCCCCAGCGCCGCGCCTCGATCGCCACGGGCAGTACGCCCGCGACCCTGCGGACGGAGCCGTCGAGCGCGAGTTCGCCCAGGAAGACGTAGCGGCCCAGATCCCCGGCGCCGAGGCTGTCCGCCGCTGCCAGCAACCCGATGGCGATCGGCAAGTCGAAGCCGGGACCGGCCTTGCGCAGGTGGGCGGGCGCCAGGTTGACCGTGATGCGGGTGCCGGGGGGATCGAACCCCGAGTTTCGCAAGGCCGCCCGGACGCGCTCCTTGCTCTCGTTGACCGCGGCATCGGGCAGACCCACGATGAGGAAGTTGGGCAGGCCGTTGGCCACGTCCACCTCGACGGCGACGACGACGCCCTGGATGCCCAGGGTCGCCCCTCCGGAAACTGTTGCTTGCATGATTCGCATTGAATCATGTCGTCAAGGAGTGGGCAAGGCCCTCCCGGCCAGCGCTTCCTGGTAGGCCAGCATCGTCAGGCCGAACATCTGCTGCTTGAAGTCGTCGAGGGAGTTGCCGAACGGGGGGAGCGGCACACTCGGCTTGACCTGGCTGGGCGAGCTTTGAACTCTGTTGCTAGGGCTGGGGCCGACTCTACCGATCTAGGCGAGGCCACAACCACCGTTAGCCCTACCACTGACAGTAGTTGCTCAGAACGAGAGCGCCGGTCGGAACCCGAGACCGTCATCGGTCACCGAACGCCCATATCCGAGGACGTGGCACCAGAGCCCCGCCTTTCCCCCATAGTAAAACGATCCGCCACGCGTCGCCTTCTTGTTGACATCGAGACTCTTTCCAAAGTAATCGCCGGCGAAGTAGTCAATGGGAGACCCATCGGTGGTCGCTGCCAGGCCGAAACGGCGCAGCTGCGGATCCGTTGCAAGGGTCCTAACGTAGTTTCCTCCCGGCGCGGCCAAGGCCAGAGCGACGTCAAAGATCATGAAGTATCCCGTGGAAGCGGTCAGGCCAATTGTCTCCGTACGCTCCCACACGTTGCCGTTGAGGTCGAAGACACCTTCTGTAGTGCCAGTGTGGGTCGTGAGGTTGAGTTTGCCAACCCAACTGCTTGCTGTTGCTGTAGCCGAGCCCGTCAGGGCTCGATCATTGGTTGCCGATCCCCACGAAATCGTCGGGTCATCCACGAACGTAATGTCAGGGGAGTCGATATCCCTGGCAACCGGGAAAAAGGTCGTGCTGCTTGTCTCAGCGTTGTTGCCAAACACCGAAACGCCATTGATCGTTGCCCAGACTGCCATCGCGGTCCACTCCTCGTCGCGCATCAGATGGGCGTGCGCGTCGTAGGCTAGGCAAGTTTGCGCAGCAGCATCCCAAGTGATCTGGGTCCAAGGCACGCAGTACCTCGCCACCTTTAGACCGCTGGTGCTCCCGGCCGAAGCGCCTGCGCCGGTCGTTGGGTTCCCCGGCGTCGCGTCCGACCGGCTAGCTTCGTACTTGCCAGCGTAGAACCCGCCGAAGCGTTCCTCGGCCCAGTCCACGTCCTTGGTCCCGACGGTCGGCCTGTTGCCCACCCAGTACCCCACCGGCTTGGTCGTGTTGTCGCCGCCGCAGTTGGCCGGAACGATCAACTGGTAGGCCACGAAGTTGGGGATCCAGACAAAGGTGCTCTGCACGGCGCCCTTGGTCACGATGTAGTCGTGATGCTGCGTCGGGTCGCCGATGTCGTCGGGCGCCAGGTTCCCCAGGATCGTCTGGTAGAACTGCCCTGTCGTTCCGTTGAATGCCAGGTTCGCGAGCGGATCCAGGTCGGCACTCAGCATCGTCTGGACCAGGCTCTTGGCCTGGTTGAACTCGGCGGCCGACCCGTTGGCGACCGGCGAGTACGAGGCGCCATTGACCGATTCGATGAGATCGGCTGCGCTCACTTGCTGCCCGGAGGCCAGCGCGAGTTTGAGCCCGAAAATCCCGCATAGCGCGGTCGTGGAGGTGCTCAGCGTTGCCCCTCCGGCGGTGATCGCCTGCCAGGCCGTACCGTTGAAGCGGATCAGCGTCCGCAGCCTGGCGGCGTGCTTGCCCACGGCATTCGGGCCCAGGCCCTTGACCGCCTCCAGGATGTAGATCCGGTTGACGACCGGTACGTAGGACCCGAACGACAGCGAAAATGACCCACCCGCGTCGCTCAGCGTCGTGGCAATCGCCGCACTGGTGGTCGTGTCGACGAAGGCGATGGTCGCCCCGACCGCCACGTCGGCCGCCGTGGCCAGGACCGTCCGGCGCAGGTCGGCCAGGTCGATGCGCCCGACGATCGGCGGAACTGCCTCGTCCACGTCCGAGGTCCCGGCCGGCCGGCCGGCCGGCGGGGAACACGCTGCCAGGAGTACGGCAGCCAACAGCGCGGCGAGCAGGTTCATCAGTACCTTAGCGCTGGTCGGAAGCCCATGTCGTAGCCAGCTTCCAAGCGGCCAGCTGCGAGCCTGAGAGACCAGAGTCCCGCGCGGCTGCCATTGAGCCAGAGTCCGCCGCGCATGTTCTTAGCATTGAATGACGAACTGTCCCAGAAGTAGTCACCGCCAAAGAGGGCCGCCGCCGAGCCGGAAGTGACCCCCGGGAGACCATTGCGACGCAGCCGGGGATCGGTGGACAGGCCGCTTACGAAGATCCCGGCTGGCGCCACAACGGGCAATGTGACGTCATTGATTACATACTTGCCGGTCGACTCCAGCCCAACCGTTTCGGAATACTCCCAAACGTTGCCATTGGCGTCGAAAACGCCATCTGTCGTCCCCGTGTGCGTCGTGAGATTCACGATTCCAGACCACGTGCTGCGCGTAGCCGACGCCGTCAGGGCCCTGTCCTTGCCGCTCACATTCCACCCGTAGGTCGGGTCGTCGAGGAAGGTAATCTGCGGGTCGTCAATGTCCGCGGGTGCCGCGGGGCTAGCTAGCGCCTACGTCTGTCTCGGAGTTGTTTCCGTGGACCGTGATGCCGTTGATCGTCGCCCAGACGGCCAAGGTGGTCCACTCGTCGTCTCTAATCAGATGGCAGTGCGCGTCGTAGGCCAGGCAAGCGAGGGCGGCCTGCTCCCAAGAGAGTTAGTTAGTCCACGGCACACAATACTGCGCCACCTTGAGCGTGCTGCTGCTGCCGGCCGTGGCGCCCGCGCCCGTCGCTGGATTTCCCGGAGTCGCGTCTGCCCGGCTGGCCTCGTACTTGCCGGCGTAGAACCCGCCAAACTGCTCCCGCGCCCAGTCGACGTTCTGATAGCGCCGCTCAGTTGGCCTCGCCCCGCGCGCGCCCACAGGCCCCGGGCCGCAGCGTACTCGGCGCGTACGTGAGGCACGGGGCCGCGGACGTAAGCCGGGGCCAGGTCAAGTGAGCGGTGCTATCAGTCCCCGTGCTCGGCTGGATCGCCACCCAGTAGCCGACCGGCTTGGTCGTGTTGTCGCCCCCGCAGTTGGCCGGCACGATCAACTGGTATGCCATGAAGACCGGGATCCACACGAACGTGCTCGCCACCCCGCCCTTCGTCACGATGTAGTCGTGATGCTCGGCCGGCCGGAAGCGACGCGAGGTCCACCGCCCCGACCAGTGGCAGGATGCCGGCGGGCGACGGGACCGGCGTGGCGAGGGAAGCACAGCCACCCAGCACGACGCCGGCGAGGAGCGCGCCTCGCAACCTCGCAACCTCGCACTACGTAAGCACCCGCCAGGTAATGATGTTTCCATGTCCAGTACCTTTCTTTACCCGGCCCTGGCGCGAGCAGGCATTCGTACGGGCCGCCAGAACGACCAAACCTTGGGAAGCAGGTCGAGACCACGCGGTCGCCAGCACAGCCACTCGGGATTGAATCCGCAATCGGCAGGCACCGCGTCCTGGCTTCGGCCGCCCGCAGCGGCAACTCCGTCATGGAGGTGGCAAGGCCCTCCCGGCGAGCGCCTCGTGGCTGGTTGCTCAACGCGTCACTGAGGGAGCTGCGCCTGGGTTCCGACGTCGATCTCGGCCGGAGATGACACCGCCGCGGGTCCGAGAACGCCGCGAGGTCAGGCGAATTCCAGGAAGTTGGCAGGTGCGTAGAGCCGGCGCTTCCTGAGAGGGGGCGGGGACTCGGCCTCGCACTGCATTCGCAAGTTCTTCATCGTCTCGGCCGATCGCAGGAGGAAAAACGGCTCCGGTAGCGGACCGACCTTGGCCGTCCAGGGCGGCGCGGCCTGCCCACAACGATCCGCAAGCAACTCGGCGAGCGCAGCCGCCAAGGCGAGCAATCCAGGGTCGCTCACATCGTGTGGCGCTTCCCAGTCGCTGATCGACGGCCGCTCGCGCAAGAGATCCTGCACGAGAGATCTCACGGCCAGGGCGTCTCTGGCGAGTGCCGCCCTGGCCACCTCGTCCAGGCTAGCCATGGGCTTCCTCCCAGAGATCGTCGAAAGCGTATTGCGCCTTCAGTTCTGTTCCGGGTGGCAAGAACCGGCTGACGGCACCCCAGACTACTTCCTTGGCACCAAGGCCCATGGTTTCTTGTAGCAGGATCCTCGCATCCGAGACGTCGACGTCATCTCGCCAGGCACAGAGCTTCATCGCCAGGAGCTGTGATGCGCCCGGTCTCCGTACTTCGATTCCTGGGAAAGCCAACACGACCGGCCCGTCGCTGATGCCCACCAGATACCCCTTGGCGCCGTCGTTTAGCCAGTCGGCAGGCCAGCCGTACTCCTCTGCCACGAGTCCCACCAGATCGCGCAACGCCGATGTCGAGGCTGCGTCCAATGCGATGGCGTCAACGTCTTTGGTCGAGTCTCTGGCATCGAAGGCAAGGGCCATCAAAGCCCCACCGACCAGAAGCAGCCTCAGCTCCACGCCGCGAGCGGCGGCCAGGGCTCCAAGGCGCTCAAGTGCCGAGCGGATCTCGGCCTTCGTGAGTGTTGCCACAAGGTCAACTATAAACCCGGTCGCTGAATCGTTCCGTGGCCTTCCCGGGGCCAGCCGCCCAGGCCTTGCTCGAGGCGCAGCAGGGAAGAAGGTCACGGAGTGGGCAAGGCCCTCCCGGCCAGCGCTTCCTGGTAGGCCAGCATCGTCAGGCCGAACATCTGCTGCTTGAAGTCGTCGAGGGAGTTGCCGAACGGGGGGAGCGGCATCTTGAACGTGCGCTCCCGCTCCCCGCCCGGCTTGATGACCGTGACGTCCACGACCGGAATGGCCGGATCCCAGCGCTCCACGAAGGTGCGCGGCTCGCCCGTCAGGTAATTGACCTCCTTGCGCACCGCGAGGCGCAACTCGGGCAGGCCCGTCGCCGGATCGGTGGTCAGTTCGGCCTCGTACCCGCGGTCGATCGGCAGCAGCGGGATGCGGCTCAGGAAGGCCTCCAGCGGCGAAGGCGTGGCGACCCAGGTGATGGGCGGGACGAACGAACCGGAGGCCGAGGCGCTCGCCGGCAGGCTCGTCACCTGCTCGGTGCCCGTGCTCTCGGGAGTCGTGGGGTAGAAGCGGTGGGCGTTTTCGGCCACCACCTTGTCCACGGCCTTCGTGAGGGCGCTTGCCGAACTGGCCGACAGCCCGAGTTGTTGCAGGCGCTTGACCATCAATTGCGCCTTGGCCTCGTCCACCCGTTGCAGCGCCGGATTCAGCTTCTTGTACTCGGCCAGCTCCTTGGGCGGCACGGTAGGCGTCGGCCGGGGCGTGGGCGTCGGGGCCGGGGGCCGGGGCGTCGCCGCCGCCGACCGATCCGGGTAGGCGATGGGGCTCTCGCGGCGCGGCTCATCGGCTCTTGGCGCCGGCCTGGGCAGATCCACCAGGCGTACCAGCGGCGGGATACTGGGTGCCGGGCTTGCCGCCCGCGGGCCGCGCACGCGCAGCAGGGCCACGCCCACGACCAGCAGCGCCAACCCCAGGTGGACGGCGACCGACGCGCCGAGCCACCGCTTCTTGATCATGGCCTAGCGGCTTGCGGTCTGGAGCTGCATGGAGTCGCCCACTTTCTGCAACTGCTCGGGATACAGGTCGCCGTAGGTGAACACGGCGAACTCCTTCTTCTCGCCCTTGGCGACGCCGTAGTAGTTGTAGGGGGACTGGATGGCAAGCTCCATGAACTTGTCGGCCAGCTTCGCGGCAAACGCTCCCGCCAGCAGCGTGACCCAGAGGTTGTCTGCCGGGCGGTACCGCACGTAGAGCCAGTTGAGGCCGTCGGTGTAGCTGATCAGCACCATCTGCGTGGCGTAGAAGGTGCTGACCTCGACGCCGTGCAGCACGAACGCCGGGGGCACGTTGCCCGGCGTCGCGAGCTTGCCGCCGATAGCCTTCTCCGCCTCGGCGATCGTCTTGTAGAAGACGAACGCATTCTCCCGCGAACCGGTCTTGAGTTCGATCTGGTTGATGTCCCGCGGGACGCGTTGCTCGAGGTCGAGGGTACCCGTAGGCGTGAACTCGGTGTACTGGCTCTGGAAGTAGGGTTCGATGCCGATCGCCCAGGTGCGATCCTCGCGCATGATCTGGTGGTTGTCCTTCGCGATCCAGTAGCGGTGCCCCGGGACGTAGAATCCGCCCTTGGGGATGATGTCCAGCACGTGGCAATCGCGACCGGCGATGGCGGAAGGCAGGCTCTCCTTCTGCAGGGCCTCGGGCGTCATCACCGTGAGCATGTAATTGCGGTACAGCAGGTCGGGATTGGTGGTGATCTCGCCCAGGATGGTCGCGGTGACTTCGTTGGCGCCCGACGGATTGTCGTTTCGGAAGAGCAGATTCTCGTCGGGGAAGTACACGCTGGCCCGGTTTTCCTTGAGCCACAGGTTGACGTTGGTCAGCTTGCCGGGATCCTCGATGATCACCCGCAGGTTCTTCGCATCCCGGTAATGGACGCGCATGGCCGCGTGGTAGGAATCGGCCTGGCGGGTGAGCTTCTGCGTCCTCAACCCCTGGAAGCTGACCTTGCCCTGGTTCTGGCGCACGTTGGTCACCAGGTCGTACGGCGTGATCGCCATCGCGGGGATCGCCAGCGCCAGCCAGATCGCGACTGCCTTCAAGACCGTACGAGCCACGGATGCCTCTTCCTCACGATGCCGATCCAGGGTTGCCGCCTGCCGGCGCACGCTGCCATGACGACCGCGCACCCGGTCAGGTTTCACCATGCTAACCCGGACTCCCGGGCGGGAGGCAATACCGGCGCTAGTCCTGGGCGGACATCACCCGCTCCACGATGACGTCGGCCATCCGCTCGTAGTGGTCGCGGACGATCTCGAAGTTGAGCTTCGCGTCGGGCGGGAAGAGCTTGAGCACGACTTGCCGCGGGTTCTGGAGATCCACCGACCACGGTACGTAGCGGGCCGCGGCGTCGGCCGAGTAGAAGAGGATCCCGCAGAACATCGGGCCATCGTGGCGTTCGATGACGCAGGACCCGATTTCTACGGTCATGCTTGGGTTATACCCTCGCTTTCGGGCTTTTCGTGCGTCATGACGCCGCCCGGCGAAAGTTCAGACGGCCGAAACGTTATCTACATGCCGACTTCGGCCATGGGGTTCGGCGTGGGGAAGAGCGGTTTGCCGTCCGTCTGGTAGACGTAGTCGAAGCGCACGGTGTCGTGGCTGACCTTGCGCACGAAGATCTTGGCGAAGGTGAGCTTGTTGACCTTGATCGGCGCGGGAGGTGGCGTAGGCGGCGCCTTGGGCTTGTTGAGCGCGGGCGTGCCCTCCGGTTCGGGACGGGTGGCCGTCTGGAGCGGAACCGACAGGTCGGTGTCGATGCGCATGGCCACCGTCATGCCCGCCGTGATTCCCCACACGGCCGGGGTCTCGGCCGGCGCCACCCCGATCCACGGGGCCCGCGACAGGTCCTTGAACCCGAAGAAGTCGCCGTCGCCCAGCTTGGCGAAGCGAACCTTGCTGCGGCCGCCCGGGATGGCCACAATCGAGTGCCCCGGGTGGAGCGGATCGTGCGGCGGATTGAACTTGAAGCGGAAGTGCGCCTGCCAGTCCTGCTCGCCGCTGGTGCCCTCGCCCGACACCATGTTGAAGCCGCCGCTCTGCCAGTAGCCGGCGCCGAGATCCTCGTACTTGAGGACCATGTCCTCGCCGAAGAGCACGGAATCCGGGTAGAGCGGCGCCGGGGTGGGCTTGGGCGTGGGGTGCGGGACGAGGGGGAACACGAAGGCCACCTTCTCCATCGGCGCCTTCCCGGCCGCCATGTTCTCGAGGACGCGGCCGACCTGTTGCCGGTTGACGCTGTCGGCGAAGAACAGGACCGGGACGACCAGGGCGATTCCGATGACGACCTCGCGCCTCATGTTGTTGGCCATTCCCGCCCCGCCGGGCCGACAAACGCGCTGCCCGAACGTGACGCCGATCCTTGCTCGCGGCGCCGCCCGGCGCCTAAGCTCCGGGAACCGTGATCAAAGAGCAGCCAATCGTGGTAAGAGTGCACAGTCCGGCCAGGAAGACCCGCGAAGGCGGATCGCTCGGCCTTTACCTGCTCGGGGGCGTCACTTTCGGCGCCTGGTTCCTGCAGTTCTTCACCGGCCTCTTCGACCACTGGCCCACGCTCGGCGTGTTCGCGGCGGGCACCGTGGCCCTCCTGGGATCCGCGGTCGCGGCCCAGGGCATCCGGGAGCCTCTCCCCGCGTGGCGGGCGATGGGCCTTGCAGCCGGCCTGGCCGCGGCGATCGCCGGGTTCTGGGCGCTGCAGACCAAGCTCTCCTACGGCTCCACCCTGCTGGGGCACCCGCGCTACAGCGCTCCGCACTTCGCCGCGCCGCACCCGGCGGGCACCCGCGTCGTGCGCCTTGTGGGCGCCGACGGCGTGCCGGTCGACGGGCTCTTCTTCCCCGGGAACCACCAGGGGGCGATCGTGATCTACCCGGGCTGGGTCGGCGGCAAGGACGGCTTTGCGGCCGCCAGCCTGGCCGCCTGGCTCGCGCCGGGCTTCCAGGTGCTCGTGCTCGATCCCCGCGGTACCGGCGGTTCTGGCGGCTTCCAGCGGGGCCTGGGCGACGGCAAGCTGGACATCCAGGCCGCGGCCGGCTTCCTGCGCGGCAAGGGCGCCGCCGCCGTGGGCGTACTCGCCGAGGGCGACACGGCCCTGGCGGCCGCCCTCTCGGCGGCCGACGCCGATCCGACCTCGGACCGCCGCGTGGACGCCGTCATGCTGGTCGGGCCGACGCAGGCCTGGGGCGAGACGGCGGGCGGCGCGGCGAAGACCTGGTTCGACGATCCCCGCACCTCGTTCGGGCGGGCGTACTGGCGGGTGGCGGCCGGCAAGCGCCTCGCCCGCGGCCAGGGGCCCCTGCTCGCCGAGGCTCTGCCCCGCGTGGCGCCGCGGCCGCTGTTGATCGTCGCCCACCCTGGCGAGGGCGCCAAGCAGGCCCAGCAACTCTACATGGCCGCCTCCGAGCCGCGCGGCCTGCGCATCCTGCCGGGCGGAGGCTGGCCCCTTGGCTGGGAGGCCTATCCGGCATACCACGGAGCCGCCCGCGACTGGTTCCGGCGCGTGCTGGCCACGCAGACCGCCGCCGCCCCGGGCGCCACGCCGCAGGCCTCGGGATCGGCCCAGGCGAAGCCGCCCCTCACGCCCGAAGAGCAGCAGATGAAGGCGATGCTGTCCGAGCCGCAGCCGCTGGTGCCGGCCTTGCCCACCCCGGCGTCGCGGCCGGCCGGCGCTCCGGACCCGGCCGCCCGGGTGCCCGCGCTGCCAGCCCCGCCCGGGCCGCCTGGGCCGCCTAGCGTAGGCCGCTAGCGGTTTGCAGGCTCTCCCGCCGGCCCAGCGATGCGGCCAGGCGGGCGAAGCCTTCCCGCCGCTCGCGCCAGTAGCCGTTGGCCAGGCCGCTGGTGGAGTAGACGGCGGTGACCGCGATGTCCGCGGGAAAGCGCGCGGCTTGCGCCTCGTAGCGCCGCAGCAGGTCCACGCCCACGAAGCAGACGGTGCGCGGCCGGTACTCGGCCACCAGAGCGGACAGGCGGGCGAATCCCGCCAGGTACTCGCCCTTGGCCAGCTCCCGGGACGTGGCGGTGGGCCGCTTGACGACGTCGGTGATGCCGATGCCGTGATCCAGCACCCGCACGTCGTCGCCGGGCGTGCCGTAGAAGGCCGGCACCAGCCCGCACGCGTGCAGTTCCTTCCAGAAGGCGTTTGCCGGGTTGCCGTAGTACTGCCGCCGGGCGATCGCCGGGAGGCTCGGGTTGTAGCCTACGAAGAGCAGGTCGAGACCAGGCCGGACGATGTCCGCCAGGGTCTCCTGGCCGTCAACCCAGGTGAGTTCCGCCACGGGTCGAGGATAGCACCCCCTGGCCGCGCGCGCCGTCGAAGATGTCCTTGATGCCGCCGACGGCGCCGAGCAGGCTGGTCGCCTCGTACGGCAGGTAGATCACCTTGTTGTCGCGGCCCGAGACCATCTCGCGCAAGGTCTCGATGTAGCGCATGGCGATCAGGAAGTTGGCCGGGTTGCCGCCGGTGCCTGCAATGGTGTCCGAGAGCGTCTTGACCGACGCCGACTCGGCCTGGGCGACCCGCAACCGGGCTTCGGCCTCGCCCTCGGCGCGGAGCACCCGGGCCCGCTTCTCCCCTTCGGCCTTGTTGATCTCGGCCTCGCGCATGCCTTCGGCCTCGAGGATGCGCGCCCGCTTGGTGCCCTCCGCCTCGAGGATCTGGGCGCGGCGGTCGCGTTCGGCCCGCATCTGCTTCTCCATGGCCTCGCGGATGTCACGCGGCGGATTGATGTCCTGCAACTCGACGCGGGTGACCTTGACGCCCCACTTGTGGCCGGCCTCGTCCAGGATCACGCGCAGCTTGGTGTTGATCGTGTCGCGGGAGTTGAGGGATTCGTCTAGGTCCATCTCGCCGATGATGTTGCGCAGCGAGGTCTGGGTGAGCTTCTCGATGGAGTCCGGCAAGTTGGCGATCTCGTAAACCGCCTTCTTCGGGTCGGTGATCTGGATGAAGACCAGGGCGCTGATCTCGGTGGCGACGTTGTCCTTGGTGATGACGTTTTGCTTGGGGATATCCAGCACCGTCTCGCGCAGGTCGATGCGCGCCGTCCGGATGCGCCGCACCACTTGCCGGCCGCCCGCCTCCTCGGCGTACTTCCAGTCGATGGAGCGGGGCTGATCGATGAGGGGGATGATCAGGCTGAGGCCGCTGCCGATGGTCGTGTAGTAGCGGCCCAGGCGTTCGATGACCATGGTCTCGGCCTGCTTGACGATCACCAGGCCCTTCGAGACGACGACGATGATGAAGATGGCGAGGACGAAGAGGACGAACAAGCCGCCTTCCATGCCTAACCCTCCCTTCCCGTGGATTCGGGCTCCACGATCAAGCGCGCCCCTTCGACCTCGACCACGACGACCTTCTCGCCCGGTTCGATCGCCCGGCCGGACCGCGTGACGCCCCACCAGTCCTCGCCGTCCACCTTGACCCGCCCCTGGCTCGTGGCCGGATCGAGCCGCTCGGACACGAGCGCCTCGCGGCCCACCAGGGCGTCGACGTTGGTCTTGTGAGCCTCCGGCCCGGCGAGGTGCGCAAGGGCGAACGGCCGCACGCCGAAGAAGGCGGCGAGCGAGGCCGCGGAGAACGCCAGCAACTGCAGCGTGACGTCCAGGTGGTAGAACCCGGCGATCGCCGCGACCAGGCTGCCGACCGCGAAGCACGCGAGCACGAAGCCGGCGGTGAACACTTCGCCGATGATCAGCGCCAGGGCGATGATGGTCCAGATGTGCCAGGCATCCAGGTGCACGCCCCAGGGTACCCCGCGCCGGCGGAGAGCGCTACAGCTCGAAGGATTGCGCCGGGACCGGCATGGCGCGGGCCGCGTCCGCCTCGGTCAAGGTGGGCTTGACCAGGTAGGGGGGCCCTTTCTCGGGGAAGGGCACCACGACCCGATCGAAATCCGACGGCAGTACGCAATTCTCGAAGACGCCCCGCGCCTCGTTGTGGATGTCGCGGGGCGGGTGGCGAAACGAGAGATGCGTGAGGACCAGGAGCTTGACCCCGGCCTGGCTGGCCACGCGACCGGCCTCCGCGGCGGTGGTGTGGCTGGTCTCGCTGGCGCGGCCCTGCTCGGCGCTCGTGAACGTGGAGTCGTGCACCAGACAGTCGCATCCCCGGGCCGCCCGCAGGACCGCCTCGCACGGCCGCGTGTCGCCCGTGACGACCACCTTGCGACCGGGCCGCGACGGGCCCATGACGTCGTCCGGCCGCACCTCGCGGCCATCCGGCAGCGCGATCACCTCGCCGTGCTGCAGGCGCCCGAAGGCCGGACCCTCGGGCACACCGAGCTTGCGGGCGGCGGCCGGGTCGAAGCGGCCGGGGCGCGGATCTTCGTAGAAGCCGTAGCCGAGGCTCGGGATGCGGTGCTCGGTAGCGATGGTCTCCACGCGGTAGCCGGGGAAGGACAAACGCTCGCCGGGCGCCAGTTCGCGCCATTCCACCGGGAAGGAGATGCGGCCGATCACCCTTCGCAAGGCCTCGACCAGGTCGAAGAGCCCCCGCGGCCCGTAGATCTCGGCCGGCTCTTCCCGCCCCCAGAGCTCCCAGGTCTTGAGCATCCCCGGCAGACCCAGGTAGTGGTCGGCATGCAGGTGCGTCAGGAGGATGCGCTGGATCTGGGTGATGCCGACGGCGGCCTTGATGAGTTGCCGCTGCGTGCCTTCGCCGCAATCCACCAGGAAGCGATCCCCGCCCCGTTGCACCAGCGTGGACGATAAACCGCGGCTCGGCGTCGGCACGGCTCCCGCCGTGCCGAGGAACGTCAGGGAGAGTTCCATGCCCCGCGCGTCAGGGAAGGGATTTTCGACCAGACGAGATGAGGGCCGCCCCGCCGGCCGTGAACAGGATGCCGATGATGAGCATCGGCGAGCCCGCCAGGATCTGCCAGCCGAACTTCAGCAGGTCGATCACCCCGATGACGACCAGGATCGTGCCGAGGATGGTCTTCGCGGCAGGAGGCATGGCCTATCAGGCGCCGACCGGAGCGGGAGCGCCCGCATACACCTCCTCGATCTGGGCCTTGTAGCGCTCGAGGATGATGCGCCGCTTGAGCTTGAGCGTGGGCGTGAGCTCGCCCTTGTCCTGCGAGAGTTCTTCGGGCAGGAGCACGAACTCCTTGATCTGCTCGAAGCGGGCGAAATCGCGGGTCGTGCGGTCGATCTCGGCACGTAGCAACTGGCGCACCTTCGGGATCTCGATCAGCGCCACGCGGCTGGCGGTGTTGAGGCCCTCGCCCTTGGCCCAGCGCTCCAGCGGCTCGAAGTTGGGCACGATGAGGGCGGAGATGAAGTTGCGGTTGTCGCCGATCAGCACCGCCTGCGCGATGTAGGGGCTGGTGATGAGCGCGTTTTCGACCGGCGCCGGCGCGACGTTCTTGCCGTTGGACATCACCAGGATCTCCTTCTTGCGGTCGGTGATCTTGAGGTAGCCGTCGGCGTCGAACTCGCCGATGTCGCCGGTGTGGAACCAGCCGTCGGCGTCGATGGCGTCACGGGTGGCATCGGCCAGGTTCCAGTAGCCCTTCATGACGTTGGGGCCCTTGCAGAGGATCTCGCCGTCGGCCGCTATCTTGACGTCGACGCCCGGGATGGGCTTGCCGACCGTACCCAGGCGGCGGGCCGCCGGGGTGTTGGCCGAGACGATCGGGCTCGTCTCGGTCAGGCCGTAGCCCTCCAGCACGGTGATGCCGATGAGGTTGAAGAATTCCCCGACCTCGCGGGAAAGCGGCGCGCCGCCCGAGATGGCGTAGCGCAGCTTGCCGCCCGTACGGGCCCGGATCTTCGAGAAGACCAGGCGATCGGCGATGGCCACCTGCAGCGCGAGCACCGGCGGGACGCTCCCCACTTTCTCCTTCTCGACAGAGGCTTCCTTGGCCACCTTCAGGCCCCAGGTGAACAGCGTCTTCTTGAGCCCGCCGGCTTGATCCATGGCGTCGTAGACGCGGGCGCGAATCTTCTCGAAGAGGCGCGGCACGCTGCACATGAAGGTCGGCGAGACCTCGGCCAGGTTTTGCGGCACCTTGTCGATGTTTTCAGCGTAGTTGATCGTCGCCCCGGCGAGGACGAAGGTGTAGTAGGCGATGCGCTCGAAGACGTGGCAGAGCGGCAGGAACGACAGGCAGGAATCCTCGGCGGTGATGCCGATGAGCGTGTTGATCACCTGGTGGTTGGAGGCCAGGTTGTTGTGCGAGAGCATCGCGCCCTTGGGATTGCCGGTGGTGCCGGACGTGTAGATGATGGACGCCAGGTCGTCGCCCTTTAGCTGCTCCTTGCGGGCTTTGCGCTCGTTGAGTGTGGATCCCAGCAACTCTTCGCCCTTCTTGAGGAGGGCGTCGAACGTGAGAATGTCCTGCTTGACCGCATGCTCGGGCGCGCCGTCCAGGAGCACCACGTGCGTCAACTGCGGTACCTCGCCCGAGATCTCGGAGATCTTGGCGAGGTGCGTGCCGGACGACAGGATGATCAGCTTGGCGCCGCAGTCCTCGAGGATGTACTTGACCTGCGCGGCCGTGAGCGTCGGGTAGATCGGCACGTTGACCGCGCCGGCGGCCAGGATCCCCTGGTCGGCGAAGACCCACTCGGGCCGGTTCTCCGACAGCAGGGCGACGCGATCGCCCGCCACGACCCCGAGGCCGATCAGGGCCGCCGTCACCTTCTCGGCAAAATCGGCGAACTCCTGGTAGGTAATGGGGTGCCAGGCTTCGTTCTTCTTGTAGCGAAGGGCGGCCTTGGAGCCGAATTTGGCGACCGTCTGGTCGAACACGGCGGGCAGGGTCACGTGCATGCGATGAATCCTCCGAACTGGTAATCCCACATTCTACCAGTCCAGCTCCGGCCGGCAGGGGGGAGCGGCTAGATCGGCAGGCCGGGACGGGGACGCAGGATCGGCTCCTGGGCGCGCGCCACTCGCGTCTTGTGGCGGGTACGGTGTCCTCGCCGGGCGGGGGCGGCGTTGTGAGCCGGGCGGGCGGAAATCGCCTCGGCCGCCGCCAGCACCGGCGCGTGCCCGCGTTCGGCCGCGATCGCCTCGGCGAGAGTCGGGATGACGATGCGATCGCCCGGGAAGATGCGGTCGGCGTCGCGAACGCGCTGCCGGTTGAACGCGAAGAGGCCCTTCCAGCGGGCGCCGGCCCCCTGGTAGTACCTGCGAGCGAGCTTGATGAGCGTGTCGCCCGGCTTCACGACATGCCAGCGCTGCGCGCTCGCGGCAGACTCGTCGGATCGCGCCGCTGCCGGACCGGGCTTCGCCGGCCGCGCCGCCGCGGGTCTGGCGCTGGCCGGCCTGGCGGCCGGCGCCGGATCGGCGATCACCTGGCGGCCCTCGAAGGGGAGGCGAATCGGCGGCGCGGCCTCGCCAAGGACGGGTTCCGCCGGGTCGGCCGGCTGAGCGGCGGGCACGGCAAGCGCCTCCTCCGTCGCCGATCCGGCGGGGACCTTGGCGGGAGCCGATCCGGCGGCGGGGGACTTGGCGGCGACCGTGCCGGCGGCGGGGGCGGGCAAAGGATCGGCCGGCGCGGGTTGCACGGCCACGACCGGAGCCAGGTGTCCACCGAGCACGGGCGGCGGCGGCACCAGGTCGGAGTCGGTGAACCGTGGCAGAGGCGGTGCCGGCAGGGCGAACCCGGGAGGCGCGGTGATCAAGCCGGCGCAGATCGACGCGGCGGCCACGGCCGGCACCCAGGGGGAGCGACCGGGAGCCGGCGGCGGCGGCCAGGCTACTTGATCCCGCAACCAGTCGCTCTGGGCCAGGGCCCTGCCGATCTCGGCAGGAAGGCGCCCGCGCCGCGCTGCCAGCAGGGCACGCAAAGCGTCGAGTTCTTCGGCGATGCAACGCCGGCCGCCCTCCGACTCAATGGCGAGAACGCCGGATTCCGGTGCCGGCGTGATCGGTCCAGGGGCTTCGGCCTGCATGGAGGACTCCTTGTCCAGTTGAAACGAACCGCTCCTTGAACCCGATGATCGCGCGGAGAGTGAATGTCTTCCGTGATCCTCGTCCGGTGCTATGTCAACTCCGCCCGCCTCCGGCCTTGCCCGAACCGCCCGCAGTTGGCAGACTGGCAGCATGCGTAGCGGATTCTTGACCAGCCTCGCCCTCCTCGCGGCGCTCCTGGGCCTGCCCGCCCCGGCCCCGGCGGCGGAGCCCAACCCGGCAATGCGCTTGCAGGCCGCCCGTGCGGAGTTCCTCGCGACCCTGCCCGCGCCGCTGCCTGCCGACCCGTGGCCGCTGCGCGATCCGGCCGCAGACGCCACGCGGTCGGCCGAGTTGCTGGCCTACGACCAGGCTATTGCCAAGGCGCGGGACTGGGCACGTGGCGCAAACGGCGTCGACATCCTGCCGCGCAAGGGCCTGTGGGTTCGGCCGTATCGCCGCGACGCCATCGCCCTCGACGTCCTCGAGGTGATGGACAACGCACAGTCGCTGGGCATTACCGACCTGTTCGTCGAGACGTTTCGCGGCGGCCGCGTCAACTATCTCCGCGGCGGAACCTTCCCCTCCCGTTACTCCGAGGATCTGCTCGCGGTGTACGTCAAGGAGGGGCAACGCCGTGGAATCCGCATCCACGCCTGGCTGCACACCCTCGACTTCGGGCCCGACTGGGCCAAGGCCCGCCCGGACACCCTCGTCCTCGACGGCTTCGGTCAGCCGTCCGGCAGCACCGAGCGCGGCTCGGCGCGCGTCTCGCCAGCTCTCTCCGAGGTGCATCGGGAAGTCGCCGAACTGATCGGCGAGAGCGCGGCACGCGGCGTGGACGGCGTCATGCTGGACTACCTGCGCTACCCCACGCGACTCAAGGGCGACGACATCGACGAGTCCGCCGACCCGCGCAACTTCTTCGGCTACAACCTGCGGCAGTTCGAGGCTGCCCTGCGGCGCCACCCCGAACTGGCGACGCCGGAGGCCCGCGACTTCCTCCGGACCGGCAACCTGGCCCGGGAAGAACAACGCGAGGATCTGATGGCGCGCTGGAAGGGAGCGCTCTCGGAGGATCTCGAGAGCCTCATCGGCGTGGCCCGCGACCGGGCGACGCGGGAGAATGTCGCCCTGGGGGCCGCCTACTTCCCCGACTACTACTTCCACCCCCACGACACCCGCGTCCAGGAATCCCGGCGCTGGGCGCCGCAGTTCGATCTGCTCTCGCCCATGTGCTACCAGTACTACCTCGACGAGTACCCCGGCCCCTACGGCACCTACACCATCAACCGCGCGCTGGAGATTGCCGACGACACCATCGCGCGCCTTCCGGCCAACAAGGCCCCCCTCCTGATGCCGTCGTTTTCCGCCGAGGTGCCGGGAACGCCGTACGAGCGCGTGTTCCACCACCGCACCTTGCGCGAGCAGACCGCCTTCTTGAAGGGCCGGGTCTTCGACAAGGCATTCCCGCGCATCGGGGGCGTCGCGTATTTCAGCTACGGCTGGATCTTCCTCGACTCGGAGGCGCGGCGGAAGGCCGCGGGCTAAGAAACTTTTACTTAACCTTAAACTTTCCTTGGGCTAGCCTTAACTTAACTTCGGCCATTTTTTAATATAAACAAAATACAAGCTTAAAACACAGCAGGTTGGTGGAGCACCCAGAGTGGTGGAGGTCTTTGCTATGCGTCGTTTCTCGCCCGTCGCCGCGTTCGCCCTGGTCGCCCTCGCGATCGCCGGTTGCGGACGCACACCGGTGTCCGTGGACGCGCCCGCCGCGAAACCAGACGCCCCCAAGCAGCAACAGCCATCGCCGACCAATCCCCGGGCGCCCTTCCAGCAACCCGGCCAGGGCGCGGGCCAGCAGGACACCGCCCGGCTCCTGGCCGAGGTGTCGCAGGCCTTCGCCGCGATGCCGGGCTACCGGGCGGATCTGGAGACCACCGACTCGAAGGGTAGCCACAAGGCCCTGGTCAAGTCGCGGGTGGCGTTCGCCAAGCCGGAGATCCTGAAGTTCGAGATCCTGTCCAACTCGGATCAGGCGTCGCAGAAGGGCACGAAGGCGCTGTGGCAGGGCGGCAAGACCATCGAAATCCGGCCGTCCGGCTTGCTCGGCTTCGCGAAGGTGACGCTGCAGACCTCCGACAGCCGCGTCAAGACGCTCAACGGCTACACGATCGACCAGATCAACGTGAAGGCCGCGATGACCAGCCTGCTGTCGCCCCAGGCCCAGGTGAAGGTGCTCGGCAACTCGCAACTCGGTACCCGGCCGATCGTCCTGGTGGATGTCAGCGGGGCGACGATGACCCCGGATATCGACCACCAGCGGATCGGGATCGACCTGGCGACCAAGTTGCCCGTCACCATCGACATGCTGCGCGGCAGCGAGTCGAAGTACGCCGTGAGGCTGCTGAACATGACGGTGGTCAAGCCGGCCGCCAACGAGCTGACGATCTAGCCGATTCTCACGATTGGCGGGCCGGACGAGAGTTCCGGCCCGCCAATCGCGTTAGTGAGTTTTAAGAAAAAATTAAGGCAAGATTATCTTGGGCTTTACCTATATATAACCAGCTAGTTTTGTGATTTCTTTTCCGGAGGCACCCGCCCTATGAAATACGCTCCGCTGCTCGTCCTTGGCCTGGCCCTGGTGGCCGGCTGCAGCACCGCGGCCCCGACCGCGCCGCGCCAGGCGCCCCAGGCTGCCACCATGGAAGCCGACGCGACCTACAAGCTGGAGGACGTCCTGGGCATCGGCCCCAAGTACGCCGAGTTCCTGCGCGAAGCGGGCGTGACCTCGATCGCCAAGCTGGTCGCCCAGACCGAGACGCGCCAGGAGCGGCAGCAACTGGCGCGCGAGACGGGTATCCCCTACGGCAACGTGCTGCACATCGCCCGGAAGGTGCAGCTCATGGAAATCCGCGGCATCGGGGTGCGGACTAGCAATCTGCTGGAGGCCGTCGGGGTCGACGGCGTGAAGGAACTGGCGCAGCGGCGTGCCGACAACCTGCATGCCCGCTTGCTCCTGGCAAACCACATCGGCCGCCCGTTCTTGAAGCAGGATCCGAGCCTGCCGATGGTGGAGCGATGGATCGCCGAGGCCAAGGAAATGGTCTCGGCCGGCAAGGCCATCGAGGAGTAGCGCCTACCTCGCGAGGCGCAGTTCGGCGCCCGGATAGTAGTGGCCGAGGATGTCGTCGTAATCGTAGCCCCACTCGGCCAGCTTCCGGGCGCCCCACTGCGACATCCCGACCCCGTGGCCCCAGCCTCGCCCGACCAGCTGGAACGCCCCGCCCGGCAAGGTGGCCAGCGAGAACAGGGTGCTGTTGAGCCCCAGCGCGAACCGGAATGCCGGGCCGGTAATCTCGCGGCGGCCCAGATCCCCGCGAATCATGACCCACCGGGCGCGCCCCGTGAAACTTCGCTCGGTGATCTCGATCTCCCGGATTCCGCCCACGTCGATGCCCTTGGCGGCCAGGCGCCCGCGTAACTCGTCGCGGCCGATTTCGACCGTCCAGAGCCACCTGGGCGAATCCCAGTCGAAATCGGGGACCGGCTGGAGGTAGGAGTAGCCGGTCGGCCTGCGCCCCGGAAGGCGGCGTTCGAAGCCCTGGACGGCCTCGGCGCCCTCGGTGTAGCCGCCGGCGCCGGCGCAGTAATACGCCTGGATGGGCGCCCCGCCGTATTCCAGGATCTGCCCGGCGGTCGCCGCGACGGCCGCGGAAGACGCGGTGGCTTCAACGCTCACCCCTCCGTAGACCTGATCCTCGACGGTCGGCTTGACGTCATACCCCCGGTCGTTGCGGCTCCCCAGCCGCGACACGGTATACGTGCGAGCCGCGACGGCCTGGGCTTTGAGAGCCTCGAGCGGCCAGCCGGGCGGCATCTCCTCGGGGACCACGCCGAAGAGGTACTCCTCGAGATCGAGCGTGTTGACCGCCACGAGGCCCCCGCCTGGCGCCGGCCGGATCTCGAGGTTGCCGCGATACCAGCGCTTGCCGACGCGCACCGGCGTGCCGAACGGCGGGCTGATACCGAGCGAGGTCCCGACGGAGGCGGTGGCGCCGCCCGGCCCGACCGCTGCCACCCGCGCGCCGATCGCCACGGCTTCCCAGACTTCGCCCTCCCGCACGGGCACGGGTGCTCCCGGGAGGGCGATCAGCAGCGAGGCGGAAGCCACGCCGAAGCTGGCCGTCGCCACCCCGTCCAGGAGGCCGACCCGTACCACCGTGACTTTGGCCGCGACGGCCGCCGCGACTGCCCAAGACATGTCCATAAAGCGTATTACGCATTCGGATTAGCCACCAGGCCGGCCCGCGGGGTATGAATAGAGGGGAGGGGAGCGCACTACTCGATGCAAGTGCGCGGCCTGATGGCGCAGGAAAGACCTTGAAACACATCCGGGTGGATCGGCAAGGATCGAGTCGAATGGCGGCACGGACGGGAGTGCGGGCGTGACCGGACCGTATCCCAGGTGGGTCCTGGGCTTCTTCTACTACCATCCAGAAGATCCGCGCCTGATCGTGCCCATCCGCGACGGCCGGGACCACATCTTCAACTACGCGAAACCGATGGCCCTGGTGCTGACGGTCGCGTCGGTGCTGCTCCCGACCTTCGGCGCCATCCTGATGATCGCGGGGCTCATCAACTTCTTCGACGTGGTCATGGCCAACCTCGTCCTGATCATCGTCCCCACCCTGGTCGTCCTGGCCTGCGTGGGCAGCGTCGTGGGCAGCATCTTCGTGCGCGAAGACGATCAGGGCAATGCCATCCTGCCGCAGCACGGCGCCGTGCAGGTCCCCTGGGATCGCTGATGCGTAAGAGCGCGTGAATTCCTTCATAAAAGTGCTTCCGAGGGGTTGAAAACTGCGTAGGTGCTACTTAATGTCGAAGATCCGGCATTGGGAATCGGCGAGCATTATGGGGGGCAAATGGCGAAGGTCGATGTCGACGTCCGGTCTTCCAGGATCCCCGAAAACGTGACTGGCGGTCTGTCGCGCGCGGCCGTCGGAATGCGTACCGACGAACGCTCCGCACCGCATGGCGATCCACCGCCATGGTCCAACTTCCACTCGCCCCAGGGGATGGCGTACATCCGGAGCCGCAACACCGGCGAACTGGCGCTGAACCGCTAGGACCGGGGGTCCACCGGGTTTCAGCGGCGGGCCGCGCGGGCTGGATCGCCGGCGATCCAGTCCCGGACGCGCGTGATCGTCGTGGGCAGCATCGTGAACTGCACGTAATCGAGCACCCACGCCGGGATCATGGGCGCGTCGGGGTCTATCTTCGCGGAGTAGCGGACGCGCGTGCGAGCCTGCGCGATGGACGACAGTTCGAGATCGCCCTCGTACTGCTTGAAGGTCCCTTCGACGCGTTGGTACGTGAACGTGAAGCGCTCCGGGAACAGCACCGTCTCGTTGAGCGTCCAGCGGGGACCGATCGGCCAGAAGAGCGCCAGGTAGAACCAGCCGTAGATGGTATTGCCCGACTGGCGCCTGATCTGCGAGCCGGTGATCTGGAAGATCTCGTTGTAGCGGCCGAAGTCGGTGTAGACCTCCCAGACCCGCGCCACCGGAGCCTCGACATTCCCGACGACCTGGTAGCGCTTGATTCGCTCGGACCCGCGCTCCATCTGCACCACGACGCCCCCGCGGTTGACCCGAGCCTCCTCCTCGGGGCTCAGCGTACGCAGGAGATCGGGCGGAGGAGAGGCGACGGCAGCCAGGAAGGCGAGCCCCAACAGCGGCATGGCTCAACCATACCCGAGCCGGACCGCTCGCGGCCAGTGCGATCGAATCAAGTTATAGTTGCGTCGTGCCGGGCGGGTACGGGTTGGGAGTCCCGATGGGGGGCGCCGTGCCTTGCGTCCACCAGTCGGGTGCCTTCGCCTCTGGCGGATACACGCCGATCGGCGGTTCGGGCTTGTAGGGCGGCACCGGCGGCTGACCGGGGCGCCAGGAGCCGGGCTGGAGTTCGACCTGCGGACCGGGCTGCGGGACCCGGGCGTTGGGACCGTAGAGGCCCCCGGAGCCGCTCCCCGATCCGCTCCCCGATCCGCCGCCGGGAACGACCACGATCGGCGGCTGGCTCGCATGCTGGTTCAGCGACTGCTGCATCTGCTGCTGGCCGGCCAGGAGCTGATGGTCGTGCGCATTGAGGTGGGTAATGCCTTGCGCGAGGACTCCCTGGCCGGCAAGGATCTGCTGCTGGCCGGCAAGCAGGGCGTTGTTCTGCGAGACGATCGTGCTCGCGAACTGCCCGATCGTCTCGGTCAGGCTCTCGAGCGTTTCGCTGATCTCGTCGAGCTTTCCCGAAATCTGGCCCAGGGCCTGCTGGATGGGGCTGGGCTGCGGCGGCGCCGGGGGAGGCTGTATGACGATGATCGGCGGCCGCGGCTGCGGCGGCGGGGGAGGCAGCACCACGATGGGCGGCCGCGGTTGTGGCCGCGGCGGCCCGATGATTACCGGCGGGCGGTAGCGGTGGCCTGGCGGCGCCCAGGCGCCGGCGCTCGCACTCGCGCTGGCGCTGGCTGAAGCGCCCCCGTATGTGGGTACGTGCATCGCAGCTCTCCTTGCCGCTTGCAGGAACGTCGCTCGCCAATCCTTGCGAACCAGGCCGCAGCCTCCCTGCGGGAGGTCGACTCATTTACATAATCCCCGATTTTGCGATCTTTTGCACACACCTTCCGGAACTTTCTCCTGGATGTTGCATGGCGGCCCCGAATGGAGGACGGGCCCTGCTAAGCTGGATCCCCATGCCGGGATCGATCCGTTTCTGCACGCACTGCGGCGCCGCCGTGCGGCTGGAGATCCCGGCCGGCGACAACCGCGAGCGGCACGTCTGCCCGACCTGCGCGCACATCCAGTACGTCAACCCGCGCATCGTCGTCGGAGCGGTCAGCGCCTGGGAGGGCCGCCTCCTCCTCTGCCGCCGGGGCATCGAGCCCCGATCGGGGTTCTGGACCGTCCCGGCCGGCTTCATGGAACTCGGGGAGTCGGCCGAGGAGGGCGCCGTCCGCGAAACGCTCGAAGAAGCGTGCGCCCAGGTAGAAATCGCGGCCCTGCTGGGAGCATACAGCGTCCCGCGCATCGACCAGGTTCACCTGTTCTACGCCGCGAGGATGCTGGAGCCCGCGCACGGGAGCGGCGCCGAGACCCTCGAGGCCCGGCTGGCGACCTGGGACGAAGTGCCCTGGGAGGAGCTGGCATTCCCTTCGGTTCGGTGGGCCCTCGAGATCTACCGCGAGTATGCCGCGTCCCGGCGGGAGGCCTGGCAGCCGCGCGCCGCCGCCTGGGCGCCCGAGTGCTAGAGGATCCGCTGGCCGACGGCCGAGAGGATCAGCTCCACCGCCAGCTCCGAGGTGCGGTTGCGCTCGTCGAAGATCGGGTTGACTTCGACCAGGTCGAGGCTGGTGAGCCTGCCGGAGTCGGCGATGAGTTCCATCGCGAGGTGGGCCTCCCGGTAGGTCGGCCCTCCCGGGCACGGCGTCCCCACCCCCGGCGCGTACTGCGGATCCACGAAGTCCATGTCGAAGCTCACGTGCAGGGCCTGGGTGTCGCGGGTCGCCATGGCGATCGCCCGCGTCACCACCTCGCGGATCCCCAGTTCGTCTACGGCGCGCATCGTGAAGATGTGCATCCCCGAGGCGCGCAGCAATTCGCGCTCCCGGGAATCCACGTCCCGGATGCCGATCAGCACGGTATCCTCGGGCCGCACCTTCGGGGCGAAGCCGCCCAGACCGACCAGTTGCGCGTCGCCTAGGCCCTGCACCACGGCGAGGGGCATCCCGTGGATGTTGCCGCTGGGCGAGGATGCGGGGGTGTTGAAGTCGCCGTGGGCGTCGAACCAGATCAGGCCGAGGCGCCCTCCGGAACGCACCACGGGCGCGGCCGCCGCGGCGATCGTGCCGATGGCGATGCTGTGGTCCCCCCCCAGGAAGATCGGGAACTCGCCCGCGGCGACGATGCGGCCGGCCGCCTCGGCCGCCAGCTGGCAAGTGGCGAGGATCTCCTCGTAGAACTTCAGCGTCGTGGCGCCCGCCGACACGGTCTCGGGCATGGGCGCCGCCACGTCGCCGGCATCCCGCACCGCGAAGCCGAGCGCGCGCAACTTGTCCCCCAGGCCCGCGATGCGGAGCGAGCGGGTGGCCATGTCGACTCCCCGGTGGCCTGCGCCCAGGTCCATGGGAATCCCCAGCACCGCGATCGGTCTGTTCATTGAAGCCTCCTCGGGGGGGTGCCGCCCCCCCGAGCCCCCCCGCAATGCCATCCGTGACGCTCCGCCGGGCGTCCCTGCCCGGCGTGGGGGTTGCACAGCGGTGCCGGCGAAGCTGTTTGATCGCGCACTGCCTCGCATTATAGGGGAAAGGTACGGATAAGGACCGGTTAACCTTTGCCTAAGTCGCGTCAGGCGAGGCCCTCTCCGGCCGACATTTCCAGGTGGTGATGGTGTCAGCAGTCGGGAGCTACCGCGGGGCGATCGCGCCGCGGGTGGCCGGTTTCGCTCCGTCGGCCCCGGTCTACCCCGGGACGACGCCGCCGGCACAGCCTGCCCCGCAGGGCCCGGTCAACACCCTGCCCGATCCTGCCAACCCGGTGGCGGCGATCCTGGCCGCGCCGATCAACGCCTCGCTCATCGTCGCCGATCTGGTCCAGGCGCTGTCGCATCCGATCAAGACGATCAAGAGCCTCTGGAGCCTGATGGGCAACCTCGGCAAGTTCGATCGGCTCACACCGCTGCAGGCCGCGTCCGGGCCCGCCGCTCGCGATTCCCTGCACGCCGCGGTCGCCGATCTCAAGTCCAGCGGTCTCACGCACGTCCTCGGTTTTGCCGCCCGCGCCATCGACCGCCGGGCCGGCGTCGCCTTCGCGCAGTTGCGCCCGAGCGTCGAGCAGACGCTGGGCGGCCGCGCCGGCCGGCCGATCAACCTGATGTGGCCCGCCGCCGGCCGCAACTGGACCGCCCTCGACGACACGATCACGATCCAGAACGTCCTGGCGCAGTACCCGGACGCCATCGTGCAGAAGGCCTTCATGGGAGTGTCCGAGATCCAGGTGGTGGACCAGAGCTTCCAGGGCTACTTCCAGCCCGTCCGCCGCTCCGGCGCCGCCTTGATCGTTTCGCGCCCGCTGGGCCTGGTACCCGGCGAGAAGCGCCTTGACGAGTCGCTGATGGCCTACCTCAACGAGGCGGGCCGCGTCAGCGCCAACTTCTAGAGCGTCAACTGGCCCGAGACCAGGTCCCGGACGGGCTTGAAGCTCCGGCGGTGCGCCTCGCAGGGGCCCCGTTCGGCCAACGCGGCCAGGTGCTGGGCGGTCGGGTAGCCCTTGTGGCGATCGAAGCCGTAGGCCGGGAAGCGGGCATGGAGGTCGGCCATGAGCTTGTCGCGGTGCACCTTGGCCAAGATCGACGCGGCGGCGATCGAGACGCATAGCGCGTCGCCGCCGACGATCGCCTCCTGCGGCACGTCGAGGTCGGGGATCGGGAAGTTGCCGTCCACGAGCACGAAGTCGGGCGCGAGGGAGCAGCCGTCGGCTCCTAGCTCCTCGAGCGCACGGCGCATCGCCTCGAGCGACGCTCGCAGGATGTTGAGGCGGTCGATTTCGGCCACGTCGCAAAGGCCGACGCCCCAGGCCAGGGCGTGCGCCCGTATCGCGTCGGCACAGGCGTCGCGAGCCCCTTCCGAGAGCTGCTTGGAATCGCGCACGTCGCAAAGGGCTTTGCGAGCCTTGCGGTAGCCCCGATCGCCCCGTCCGGGCAAGACGACTGCGGCGGCCACCACCGGCCCGGCCAGGGGCCCGCGGCCGGCTTCGTCGACACCGGCCACGCGGCGCGAGCCGTACTTCCAGAGGGCAACTTCCCTGGTCCACATAAGTCTGCGGCCTACAGCGCCAGGCTCGGGAAGAGGCCGCCGGCCGCAGACCCGGCGCCAAAAGGGCGCCCCGACGGCGCTCGGCGCCGAGCGGCCCCCATCGAAACCCTTCCTTCCATGCCTGCCGATCATACCCTGGCGGGAGTGATATCCTGAACGCGTATGGGAGGCTCCGCGGCGCAAGTCGACGCGTTCGTGGCGCGCCAGCCCTTCCCCCTCGACGACTTTCAGCGTGAGGCGATCGAGCACTTGGCGGCCGATCGGTCGGTGCTCGTCTCGGCTCCCACGGGCGCCGGCAAGACCGTCGTCGCCGAATTCGCCGTCCATGCGGCCCTGGGAGCGGGGCGCCGCTGCATCTACACCACGCCGCTCAAGGCGCTTTCGAACCAGAAGTTCCGCGACCTGCGCGAGTACCTGGGAGAGGCGGTCGGCCTGATGACGGGCGACGTCGTGATCAACGCCGAAGCCCGCATCCTCATCATGACGACCGAGATCCTGCGAAACATCTTGCAGACCGACCCGGACCGCGTCGCCGACGTCTCGCACGTCATCCTCGACGAGGCGCACTACATCGGCAGCGAGGGCCGCGGGACCGTCTGGGAGGAAACCATCGTCTTCCTCGGCAAGGGCACTCTCGTCGTCGCCCTGTCGGCCACCATCCCCAACGCCCAGGAACTCGCGAGCTGGGTCTCCGAGGTCCACCGGCCCATGAGCGTCGTATTCCACGCCGAGCGCCCGGTCCCGCTGGATTCTTACGTGGCCACGCCCGACATCCAGCGCCTGTTCGACGCCCGCGGCCGCCTGGCGGTCCGGGCGTTCCGCCTGGACGGCTGGGTGGACCTGCCCGATCCGGTGGACGTGGTGCGGGGCCTCAAGCTCAAGCGCATGCTTCCGGCCATCTACTTCATCTTCTCGCGCCTGGGCTGCGAGCAGACCGCCCAGGATCTCATCGCGGCCGACCTGGATTTGACCACCAAGGACGAACGCCTGGAGATCGCCGCCCGGGTGGAGGAGGCCGTCGCCAAGACACCGGGCCTGCTGGGCTCGACGTCGTCGCGCAAGTGGCTCGACGCCCTGCCCAACGGCGTCGCGCCGCACCATGCCGGCCTGCTGCCGCCCCTCAAGCTCGTGGTAGAGAAGCTCTTCCAGCGAGGGCTGATCAAGGTCGTCTTCGCCACCGAGACGTTGGCGGCGGGCATCAACATGCCGGCCCGCACGGTCGTCGTCTCGAACCTCCTCAAGCGAACGGACGACGGCGTCAGGATGCTGCACGTGGGCGAGTTCGCGCAGATGACGGGCCGCGCCGGCCGCCGGGGCATGGACAAGGTCGGCCACGCCGTCGTGCTCGCCTCGCATCGCTACACGCCGCATGACATCGCCCACCTGGTGCGCGATCCCGTCGAACCGCTGCGCAGCCGCTTCACGCTCAACTACAACATGGTGGCCAACCTGACGCACCGCTACGAGCCCCCCGCGGCCAAGCGCATCGTCGAGCAGAGCTTCGCCAGTTTCCAGGGCGATCAGGTCATCGCGCACCTCGTCGAGCAAAGGCGGGAGGTGCAGCGGCGCCTTGGCCGCATCGACCTGCGTTGCCCGGTCCTCCCCGACGCCGGCCGGGAGGACCTGCTGGGGCGCTTCGCCACGGCGCGCGGCAAGCGCGACTCTCTCAAGAAGCGCCTGGGCGCCATGATGGCCCAGCGGCGCTACTTGCCGCGGCCCGTCGCGGCCGAGCGCATCGCCAGGGCGGCCATCGGCTCCTGGCTGCTGGTGCACCTGCCCGGGCGCACCCGCCCGGAACTGGCGCTCCTGCTGCACAGGCAGCTCACAAGGAGCGGCGACGCCCACTTCACGGTGCTGACCGACCTGCCAGCCCTGATCCGCCTGGGGACCGCGCACCTGGTCGCCGTCCTGGATGCCGCGCCGGTCTCCGAGCTGCCGCCCCAGCCCGTCCTGGCCAAGGCCGGCGCCCTGTCCTTCCTCCAGCAGATCAAGCCGGCGGGTTACGAGCCGCGTTTCCCGGCGTGGCTGGAGAGCAGCGGCCTGGACCTGGCCGACTTCGGCTGGACGCTGGAAGAACCGCCCGACATCCGCCGGGCGAAGGCCAAGCTGGATGAAGTCCTGCTGGAGCTGGGCCGCCTGCCTTGCGTCACCTGCCGGGTCCGGGTCGAGTGCAGCGACCTGGTCGACGAACACCGCCTGCTCGGCAAGGAAGAATCCGCGCTCGGCCGGGAGATCGAACAGGTCAAGAGCGCCCACTGGCGCGAGTTCCAGGCCCTGCACCGGGTGCTCGAGGAACTCGGCTACATGCGCGGCCGGGAATTGCTCGCGCGCGGCGCGGCGATCGCCAACATCCGCACCACGAATGAACTCATGGCCGCCGAATGCGTGGCCGGCGGCTTCCTGGAAGATCTGGGCCCGGTAGCGGTGGCGACCGTGGTGAGCTGCCTGGTCGCCGAGCCGCCGCGCGGCCGGCAGGCCTGGCACCCCCTGCCGTACCGGGACGCCGTCTACAAGATCTGCCGGCAACTGGCGCTGATCGGCCGCGACCTGGTGAAGGTGCAGCGGCAGTTCAGCGTCGATCTGCCGGTCTACCTGGAGCGCGAGTACGCCGGACTCACGCAGGCCTGGGCCGAGGGCGGCGCATGGGCCGATCTGGTCGCCGCCTCCGGCATCGACGAGGGGCAACTCGTGCGCCACCTGCGCCAGGTCATCGACTTGCTGCAGCAATTGCGCGAGGTGCCGGGGGTCGGGGCGGCGTTCCACGCGAAGGCCCGCGACGCCGCGGCCTTGCTGGATCGCGACATCGTGAAGGAGGTCTTCTGACTACTCCCGGAAGCGCGGCAAGCTGACGAGAGTGCCGTTGCGGGCCTCGACCCCCACCCGGGGAGCAAACGTCGCGCCCGAGGGGAAGGCGACCCAGAGCGGTTCCTTGAGCCGGTAGTAGAACGGGTACAGCACGACCGCAGAGCCGGGCCCGAGCCACCCGACCTGCCGCTCCACGTACTCGCTCTCGAGCATCTCGAGGGCGCGGGGCGAATCCACCCGCGCCTTGGCCAGCAGGTCGGTGCCTGCTCGCCATTGCGTCCACTCCCCGCCGGCCGCGCGCCAGGTGGGGCCGCCGCCGAAGCGCGGCACCGTGACGTCGATGTCGCCGGCCTTGACCGAACTGGTGGCAGCGAACACCACGTGCCAGTCACCTTCCTTGACCAGGCCCGGCTTGAAGTCCCGGATATCCCGGGTGTAGGCCAGGTACGGCGCCCAGTCCGCCCCCAACTGACCGCGGACGGCGACCGTCGCCTTCCGCAACGCCCACAGCCCGGATCCCTCCTCGCCCTCGGGGAGGTCGGCGGGAACCGCGGCCGGCGTCGGGGACGGGGACGCGCCGATCGTCACCGTCGCGACGTCGGCGGTGCGGAGGTTGAGTTCCCGGGCAAGCCGCTTGTTGTAATCGTCCACCGCGGCCTTGGCGACGTCCTGCGCGAGGTACCTTGGTCGCAACGTCCCGGCCGACTCGCCGACCAGTTCGCCCAGCAACCAGGCGCCATACAGGGCCATGCCGGCGCCGGCGGCCGCGAGGCCGAAGCCGCGCCAGTCGGCGCCGCAGCCGGCGATCACGGTGGTGTCGTCGCATGGCACGGCGGGAAACGGCGCCAGGAGCGACGGCGGCAACGTGACCGCGCCCAGCTTGGTCTCGGTCGGCCGCTTGCCGAAGAAGTTGTCGACGGCCAGCAGCAAGCCCAGCGGCAGCGCCAGGCTGCCGACCTCGACCCGATACAGCCACGAGCGCGTCATGTTGCGCCTGACCCGCCGCTCGAGCTCGGGATCGGCCGAAGACGTCGCCAGGTCCAGGTCGGAAATGGGCCTCGAGCCGCGCTTGACCGAGTAGGAAGCCGAGCCTTCCGCCTTGAAGTCGATCGCCCGGTCGGTGTACTCCTTGATCCGCTCGGTCGGATCGTCGGCCACCTCGGCGTCTACCGGGCTCGAAACGGCCAGCAGCGCCGCGAGCGCGACCACGAGACCGGGACGCTTCATAGCCTCCTCGGGGGGGTGCCGCCCCCCCGAGCCCCCCCGCAGTGTCGTCCGTGACGATCCGCCGGACATCCCTGTCCGGCGAGGGGCGCGTGCACCGGTGTCGGCGCAGCCGGTGAACAACTCATATGACGGACATCAATGCTAGCATGGGCTGCTTTGAGCGATATCACCGACATCTTCGCCGCGGACAGCCGACTTGGCCAGATCCTCATCCGTCGCGGCGTGGTGACGCCGGCCGAACTGGAGGACGCCCTGCGCGTCCAGGAAGCCCAGCCGGAGCGGCAACTCGGAGAGATCCTGGTCGCCCAGCACTCGGCCACGCCGAGCCAGATCCGCGAGGCGCTGCGCGATCAGCTTGCCGACGCCCGCCTGGGGCAGATCCTGGTGCGCATCGGCGCGGTCAAGCCCGAGCACCTCGGCGAGGCCCTGGATCTCCAGGCCGACCGCGGCGGCTTGCTGGGCGAGATCCTGGTCGAGCTGGAATTCTCGACCAAGGAGCAGATCGCCTGGGCCCTCTCGCAGCAGAACGCCGAGAAGCGTTTCGGGTCGTTCCTGCTGCGGCGCCGCCTCATCGCGCCCGAGCAGCTCGACCAGGCGATGCGCCTGCTGGGCAAGCGCCCCGACGCCCTGCTGTCGGAGATCCTCGTCGAGGAAGGGTACCTCACCCTCGAGCAGGTGCAGGAAAACCTGCGCTTCCAGCTGCAGGAAGCCCGCCTGGGCCAGATCCTCATCAAGCAGGGCTCGCTCACCGAGGGCCAGCTCGAGCAGGCCCTGATCCGCCAGGGAGCCACGGGTCAACTCCTGGGCGAGATCCTGGTGGCCACCGGCCTGTGCACGCTCGAGCAGATCGGGCGCGCCCTCGAAGAGCAGATGGCAACGACAAGCGAGTCGTGACCGAGCGGATCCTCGTTTCCGGCTACTACGGGTTCGGCAACACCGGCGACGAGGCCATCCTCGCCTCGATCGCGCAGCACCTCGGCAAGGCCGGGGAGCTGGTGGTGCTCTCGGCCAATCCCCGGCACACGGCACTCGAGCACAAGGTTCGCGCCATCTCCCGGCTGGATCTGCCAGCGATCGCGCGCGAACTCGGGCGCGCCGCGCTGTTCGTCTCGGGCGGCGGCGGTCTCCTGCAGGACGCGACCGGCCCTGGCAGCGTCCCCTACTATGCCGGCCTGCTCAAGATGGCCCAGTGGCGGCGCGTACCCACCATGTTGCTTGGCGCCGGCATCGGGCCGCTTGGCACGTCGCTGGGACAGGCGCTCACCCGCATGGCGGCGAGCAGGTGCCGGGTCTGCGCGGTGCGCGACGACCAGTCCGCCCGGATCCTCCAGGCCCTGGGAGTCGAACCGGCGCGCATCGCCGTCACGGCCGACACGGTGCTCGCCCTGGATCCGGCGGCTCCCGAGCGTGTCGACGAACTGCTGGCCCGCGGCGGCGTCGACCTCGGGCACGCGCCGGCGATCGGCGTGGCGATCCGCCCCTGGCCCACCTGGTTCGAGCGGCAGTTCAAGGCCTTCTCGGCGGTCCTGGCGCAGGTGGCCGCCCGCGAGGGCGCGCAGGTGCTGCTCATCCCGTTCCAGCGGCCGCACGACGATCGCATCACGCAGGAACTATACGACTGCTTGCAATTCCGGCCTCACTCGCATGCGCCGCGTGTCACCGTGCTGACCGAGCCGATGACCGCGGCCGAGACGCTAGGCGTCCTGGGACGCTGCGGCCTGGTGTTCGCGATGCGCCTCCACGCGCTGATCATGGCGGCGGCCTCCTGCGTGCCCTTCGTGGGGGTCGCGTACGATCCCAAGGTCGAGCATTTCGCCGCGGCCTGGGACATGCCGGTGGTTCTGGGCGTCGAGGGCCTTGAAGATTCGCGCCGGGTAGAGGATCTCGTCGGCCGCATGTGGGGGCAGCGCGAGGTCACGGCCGGCGTCATGCGCCAGTTGCTGCCGCGGCAGCAGGACCTGGCCCGCCAGAACTTCGAGCTGGCGCGGCAGACGGCCGGTTTGACCGGGGATCTCCAGTGGGTATGAGTGTTGAGGGCGTGCCGCGGCTGCGCGTACTTGGAATCCCGGTCGATCCCATCGACGCCACCCGGGCCGCGCGGCTGGTGGCGCGGCATCTGGCCGACGGCACCCCGATCCAGGTGGTCACCATCAATGCCGAGATGGCAATGAACACTCGCGCCGATCCCGCCCTCGCCGCGGTGATCGGGCAGGCCGGCCTCGTGTTGCCGGACGGCTCCGGCGTGGTCTGGGCCGCGAGGCGCCGCGGCGCCAGGGTGCGCAAGCTGCCGGGAGTCGAGTTCATTCACGAGATTTGCGCGGCCTGTGCCCGCGCGGGGCGGCCCCTGTACCTGCTGGGGGCGGCGCCCGGGGTCGCCCAGGCAGCGGCCGAGGTCCTCGCGGCCCGCCACAAGGGCCTCGAAATCGGCGGCGTGCGGGACGGCTACTTCAAGCCGGAGGAAGAGGACGCGGTGCTGGAGGCCATTCGCGAGGCCAGGCCGGGCGCGCTGCTGGTGGCGCTGGGGGTACCGCGGCAGGAGTTCTGGATCGCGCGGCACCAGGCCGCTCTGGAGGTGCCCGTCGCGATGGGCGTGGGCGGGAGCTTCGACGTGCTGTCCGGCCGCCTGCGGCGCGCTCCCGGCTGGATGCGCGCCCTGCACCTCGAATGGCTCTACCGGCTCATCCAGGAGCCATGGCGGTGGAAGCGCATGCTCACGGCGCTACCCACCTTTGCGATCCTTGCACTGGCTTCCGAGAAGCAAGAAAGATACACTGGCTACGGTATGGTAGCGGCGGCAAGTGGCCAACAGCCTGGCGAGCAAGGAGGACTTCCTCTGTGATCCGGCTCAAACAGGTCACCAAGGTCTACTCCAACGGCGTACGAGCGCTGATGGGGCTGAACCTCGAGATCAACCCGTCGGAATTCGTCTTCCTGGTAGGCCCCTCGGGCGCGGGGAAGAGCACGCTGCTCAAGCTGCTCTACCGGGCCGAGGAGCCCACATCGGGCCAGGTGCTGGTGGGCGGCGTCGAGATCAGCCGCCTGTCCCGCGGCCAGTTGCCGGCGCTGCGGCGACGCATCGGCGTGGTGTTCCAGGACTACAAGCTGCTGCCGCAGCGCACGGTCTTCGAGAACGTCGCATTCGCGCTCAAGGTGCTGGGCACGAGCCGGGCCGAGGTCGAGAAGCGCACGCGCAGCGCGCTGGATCTCGTGGGGCTGCGCGAGTACGCCGACCTCATGCCGGCCCAGCTTTCCGGCGGCCAGCAGCAGCGCGTCTGCCTGGCGCGGGCCATCGTCAACACGCCGCCGCTGCTGCTGTGCGACGAGCCCACCGGCAACCTGGATCCCGAGACCAGCTGGGACATCATGCGGTTGCTCACGCGCATCAACCAGCACGGCACCACGGTGGTGGTGGCGACCCACAACAAGATGATCGTCGACTCCATGCGCCGCCGCGTCGTCACCGTCGACGGCGGGCGCATGATCCTCGACCAGCAGCGCGGAGGCTACCCGGTTGGAGTCGGTTAGGCGGCTCTGGCGCCAGGTCGGCTTCGTCGCCGAGGAGGCGATCGCCTCGATCACCCGCTCCGGGTGGATGAGCTGGATCGTCATCATCACCATGACGGTGTCGCTGTCCATCCTGGGCGGCGTCTGGCAGCTCTCGGACGATCTCTACGGCCTGTCGCGCGCGATTGGCGGCAAGGTCGAGGTGATGGTCTTCGTCGCCGAGCAAGGCGATGCCGCGCGGCTGGCCTCCGGCATCCGGGCGATCGAGGGGGTCAGCACCACCGAGGTCATCCCCAAGGATCGCGCCTGGCAGCAGCTCCAGAAGGAGATGAAGCACCAGGTCTCGTTCGAGAACCTCCTCGACGACAACCCTCTTCCCGACACGATTCGCGTGAAGGTGCTGGATCCCGACCAGGTCGAACCGGTCGCCACCCGCATTCGCAACCTGCCGGGCGTCGAGGACGTCAACTACGGGCGCGACCTGCTGGCCAAGGTCCAGCAACTGTCGACGTTCGTGCAGGCCGCGGGCCTCATCATCGTGGGCATCCTGATGGTCGCGACCCTGGCGGTCACCGGCAACACCATCCGCCTGACGGTGCAGTCGCGGCGGCGCGAGATCGAGATCATGCAGCTGGTGGGCGCCTCGGCGGGCTTCATCCACTGGCCCTTCATCCTGGAGGGCATGCTCTTCGGCTTTTTGGGCACCCTGCTCACCAGCGGCCTGCTGGTGGTGTGGCGCGGTTTCGTGCTCGCGCGGTTGCAGGAGCTGTTTCCCTTCGTGCCGCTCGAGCCCAGCACCGTCCAGACCGTGCGCCTGATGGCCAACCTGCTGCTGGTGGGGATGGGCGTGGGAGCCATGGGCAGCCTGGTGTCGGTCAAGCGCCACCTCTCGCAGTCGGGAGTCTGACGCTCATTCACCTGGCGACCAGCCGCGCCTCGATACGGTACAGGCGGCCGTCGCGCATGAGGGCGATGGATACCAGGTCGCCGGGCAAGCGGCCCGAAAGGGCCTTCGCCAGGTCCCGCGGCCCGGCGATCTCGAAGTCCTCGACTCCGACGATCACGTCGCCCGGCAGGATCCCGGCCGCCGCGGCGGGCGATCCGGGCGTCACGCTCGCCACCCGGCAGCCGGTGCCGCCGAAGGCCAGATCGGGCATGGTCCCGAGGCTGACCCGCCGGGCCGGAAGCAGGGCCGCCTCGGCTGGCAAGCCGGATGACGGCGCGGCGGGAGGCGAGCCGGATGACGTCGCGGTGGGGAGCGGGCCCGACGACCGCGCTGCGGCCTGGGAGCCGGATGCCGGCGTCGCGGCCGGCGGGTGCGACGGCCGCGCCTCGGGCGGCAGGGACGACAGCCGCAAGGCCAGGTGGCCCGCCAGCCTGGCCGCCGCGGCCACGGCCTCCGGCTCGACCTTGTCGGCGGTGTCCCCGGGCCGGTGGTAGTCGGGGTTTGGGCCCGTGTGCAGGTGGAGGGCCGGCACGCCGGCCGCGACGAAGCTCTGGTCGTCGCTCGCCGCCACCGCCCGCGCCACGGGCCTGGTGGCGACGCCGGCGCGGCGTGACGCCTCGGCCAGCAGGTCCGGCCAGCGGCCCCAGGTCTCGGTGCCGAAGGCGGTGACGGCCCGGTCGCCGAAACGTCCCACCGCGTCCAGGTTGACCATGGCCAGGCAGTCGGCGGCGGGATACCGCCCGGGAGCGTCCACGAAGTGGCGGGAACCGAGGCGGCCCGCCTCCTCGCCGGTGAACGCCACGAAGACGAGCGTGCGCTCGGGCCGCCAGCCCGCCCCGGCCAGGCGCGCCACCTCGAGCAGGGCGGCCACCCCGCTCGCGTTGTCGGCGGCGCCGGGATGGATCTTCCCCGCGTCGCCGGCGTGGACGTCCGGCCAGCCGCGGCCGAGGTGGTCGTAATGGGCGCCGATCACCACGCTCTGGCTGGCCCACTCGGGGCGCTTCCCTCGCAGGAGGCCGACGACGTTCTTCGCGCCGTCGACCGGCGGAGCGCCCGCCGGCAAGGTCGGCCGGAACGCCTGGAAATAGCTCCCGGGCGCGTCCCCGCCAGGCTCCAGACCGGCGCTCCGGAACTGCGCGGCGAGGTAGTCGGCCGCGGCGTCCAGTTCGGGAGTGCCCAGGCCCCTCCCGGCAAACCGGCTGTCGGCCAGGTGCCTGATGCCGTCTCGCAGCCTGGCCGGGGAGACCGCCGAAGGCGAGAGGGTCAGCGGGAGCGGCGCCCGCATCGCGAGCGACACCCGCGCCCCGGGAGCGCCTTCCGGCGCGACGGGAGCGCCTTCCTGCGCGGCACCGGCGGGCCGGGTGCCGGGATCGGGCACCGCCACCGAGAGCGGGGAGTCGGGCGCGGCCCACTCGCCCCGGGCGATGGCCCGCAGATCGGCGCCGGCGAACGCCACGAAGCCGTACTTCCCGTAGTGGGGGAGCTTGCGCCCGACGGCCTCGAGCGCCGCGGGTCGCTCGGCGGCCACCCAGCCCAGCGCCAGATCCGGATTTCCCGGATGCGCCAGCGCCAGGGCGATCGCCACGCCCTCCCCGGTCAAGGGGCCGGAGGGCAGGCGAGGGGTCGCCCCTTCGACGTCCGCGCCCAGCCGCGCGGCCTGCCGCCTCACCTCGGCGAAGTGACGGTTCTCGCGGCCCAGCACCCAGACCGTCCGGTCCGCGGGCAGGGTCTCGACTTCGGTGTCCTGCGCGACCTCGACCTGGCCAGGCTGCGACTCGCGCCACGCTTCGGCAAGCCGCCGATACCCCGCCCGGTGCGGCTCGGGGGCGCGGGCCGGCACGACGACCAGCGCCCTCTCGGCCGCGAAGGCCCGCGCCAGGCTAGGCGGGACTTCGCCGGGCTGCAGCCGGCGGAACAGGTCGAACTCCGGGTCGACGTCCAGGCGTAGCGGCCGCGCGGAGAGCGGCAGGTCCAGCCTCGCCGTCCGACCCGCCAGATCCACCCGCGCCCGCACCGGATCGCCCGCGCCCTCGGTCCGGACCTGCACCGGCACGCCCAGCCTGAACTCAGGGCCCGCCTGCGCCTGATCGAGAATGGCCGTCAGGCGCCACGCTTCGCCTTCGCGCAGGGCTCGCACGTCCCGCACGCGCAGTTCCGGGGCGCCGACGCTCCTGACCCAGCGACCGAATTCCGGCGCCACGGCCGGATCGCCTTCGGCCGCAAAGGCCCGCTCCAGGTCGCCGAAGGTGGCCCGCCGGCCGCGTTTCTCCCGGTAGAAGCGGCGCAACGCGGCCAGGAATGCGTCGTCGCCCAGCGCGCGGCGCGCCATGTGGAAGAACAGCAGGCTCTTGCCGTAGCCGACCGCCTCGGTGACCGAACTGTGGCGGCCCCGGAAGGCCGTGAGCGGGAAATCCCTGGCGCCCTTGACGAACTCGGAGTAGCGCTGCAGCGTGGCCCGCCGGTAGGCCGCGCCGCCGCCGTCCTGCTCGGCCAGCAGGTGATCGGCGAGGTAGGCCGTGAGGCCCTCGCACCAGTTGCCCTGATCGTAGTCGACGAACACCGAGTTGCCCCACCAGTTGTGGAGGATCTCGTGGGGATAGGAGGTCCGGAGGATGAAGGGGAAGCGGATGATCTTGGGCCCGAGCAACGTGAACGAGGGCATGCCGTAGCCGGTCTCCCAGAAATTCTCGACCAGCGCGAACTTCCCGTATGCATACGGCCCGAAGAGCCGCTCGTAGAGCAGGAGGTACTCGGCCGTCGCGTCCAGGTAGCGGTCGGCGAGCGTCTGATCGGGTTCCCGCAGCAGTGCGAGCGCATCGATGTCGCCCACCTTGCGCGCGTACTCGGTCCAGCGCCCGGCCACCAGGTAGATCTCGTCTTGCGGCTCCGGGGACACCCAGCGAAACGCCCCCTCGTCGCTCGCCGCGGCCGTAAGGGTCCGGCGGCCCTGCGACAGGGCCTTCCAGCCAGCCGGCACGCGGCATTCCAGGCCAAACGGCAGCAACTCGTCGTCGCCGAAGCGGGGGTACCAGAAGGTGGAACCCGCCAGGTAGACCCCGTCCGTCCCGACCGTCCCCGGGCTCTCCTTGAAGCTGCGGGCGTACTCTTCGCCCTGCTCGCGGGGCGGATGGTGGACGCGCCCGCCGTACTCCAGTTCGAAGGCCCGCGCTCCAGGCACCAGGCGGACGCGGAAGGTCTCGACCGGCACCGCCGCGTCCCCCGCGGCGTTTTGCCCGTGCGCGGCCGCCTCGCTGGCCGCGACGCGCGCTACGGTCACGCCGATCGTGCGGCTTTCGGGCCGCAGGCCGCCGTGCAGGCGGAACGTCAACTCCCCGCCGCCCCGGGCGACCGGCGCGGCCAGGGTGATGGTATCGCGCACTCCGATGGTACCGGCCGCGGGATCCAGGCGCACGACCAGGTCATGGCCCGCCGGGACCGGATATCCGGCGGCAGCCCCCGAGAGGCCGAGCGCGCAGCCGGCCATGACCCATGCGAGTCTTGCGTGCATCATCCGGATTCAACCTCCGCTTCGGACGATGATAACCTCGTGAGCACATGCCCTTCGCGCCGCTTCTCGCCATGATCGCCGCCAGCGTGCTGCTGGCTGCCGCTGCAACTCCCGGAGTGCCGGAGCCGTTGCACCACCCGGCCGAGAAGCGCCTGTCAAACGTGCGCAAGCTGACCTCGGGCGGCCAGAACGCCGAGGCCTACTTCTCGGCCGACGGCGCGCGCATCGTCTTCCAGGCGACGCGCCCGCCTCACGGCTGCGACCAGATCTACACGATGGATCTTTCCGGCGGGGCGATGCGCAGGCTGTCGAGCGGCGAGGGCCGCACCACGTGCTCCTTCTTCCTGCCCGACGGCAAGCGCTTCGTGTACGCCTCGACGCACCTGGGCGGGCCGAATTGCCCGGCCCCGCCGGACAACCGCCTCGGCTACGTCTGGCCCCTCTTTCCCGACTACGACATCTTCCTGGGGGACCTCGGGGGCGGCGCGCACAGGCGCCTGACCGACACGCCGGGCTACGACGCCGAGGCCGCCGTCTCGCCGGACGGCCGCCGCGTGGTCTTCACGTCGGTGCGCGACGGCGATCTCGAGATCTACTCGATGAACAGCGACGGCACCGACGTGCGCCGCCTGACCCATCGCAAGGGTTTCGACGGCGGACCGTTCTACTCCTGGGACGGCAAGCACATCGTCTACCGGAGCCACTACCCCGACACTCCCGAAGCACTGGCCGAGTACGAGGGCCTCCTGGCCCAGAACCTGATGCGGCCGACGAGAGCCGAGGTCTACCTCATGAACGCCGACGGCTCCGGGCAGACCCAGGTGACCCGGACCGGACACGCCAACTGGTCGCCCTTCATGCACCCGGACGGGCGCCGCATCGTCTTTTCCTCGAACATGCACGATCCGCGCGGCCGCACGTTCTCGCTCTACATGATCAACACCGACGGGACGGGACTGGAGCGTGTCACGTACGGCGCGCGCTTCGACAGCTTCCCGATGTTCAGCCGGGACGGCACCAGGCTGCTCTTCAGCTCGTCGCGCGCCGCGACCGAGGCTCGCGAGTTCAACGTCTTCCTGGCTGACTGGCAGCCCTGAAGCCTGCGCCTCGGCTTGCGGGGTACAAAACCGCTAATGCCCGGCCCCCAGGATCCCTCGAACCAGAACCCGCTGCCCAAGCGGGTCGTTCCGCAGAACCTGACGCGGCCCATCGATCCCGACGAGGTCTACGACATGACCCTCGGGCCGGGCGACAGCGTGGTGCAGGCCGCCTACGCCCGCACCGGCCGCGGGACCACCTTCCTGGGGCCGACGGCCGGCCGGCCGGGAGTCGCCGAGGACGGCACCGATGCGCTGATGCTCCGCAAGGTGGCCAAGCGCAGCCGCAGCCTCACCTTCATCGTGCAGGGCATCATGTGGCGAGCCGGCTTCGCGCCGGACATCGCCCAGACGCCCCTCGGGCAGGCCACGCCCTTCCGCAAGATCCTCGACACCGAGACCGTGGCGCCCAGCGGCAGCATCCTGCGCCCGGTCGTCGCCAACTACGAACTGGTGTTCCGGGAGCTCATCCCCAAGCCCCTGCTCGACCAGTGCGACCAGATGTTCGGCCTGGTGCGCAAGCTGGAGCGCATCGCGGTCTTCTACTTCCCCGCCGGCGAGGGCGCCACGGCGGGCGTCGTCGCCCAGTACCTGGAGCAGCCCGCCTCCAGGGGCCACGTGCTCTACCTCCAGACCAACATCAAGAACGCCTCGCCCACGGTGCTCGAGCAGATCCAGAAGACCTTCGAGGCCGCCGTGCCGCGGGCGATCGAGGCGGCAAAGCAAGCCACGCCGGGCACGTTCTGGCAAGAACTGGACCGGTCGATGTACCAGGTGACCGCGACCTTCAAGAACAGCGTGCTCGGCAGCGGTACCCGGGCGGCCACCTCGCAGCTCCAGAAATCGGCCAAGCAGGCCGGCCACAAGGTCGACCGGGCCGCCGGCGTCATCGACGCGGTCAACAAGGGCTTCGACGCGGCCGCCGCGGTGCCCGCGCAACTGGGCGTGGGTGTCGTGCGCGGCTTCACGAAGGCCATCGTGGGCGCCATCGAGGGCCTCGACAAGCTCTTGAAACCCAAGTCCTGACAGGAGGCCCCCGTTGCCGCACTTCGTCGCCGCCCTCGCCTCCCTCGCCCTGGCCACGGCGACGCCGTCGCTCGAAATCCAGAACCTGGTGGTCGTCGGAACGCCCGAGCCTCCCGAGTGGACGTACAGCCTCGTGCCGATCCCGCTCATCTACTTCGGCGGCGGCGCCGAACTGCGGCACGGCGGGGGCGTGCCCGACCAGTACGTGCTGGCCAGCGGCGGGTACACATGGGCCGGCAAGGAGGTCTACGACCCGCGGTCCAGGTCGATCGTGCGGTCGGCCGCCTATGCCACGACCAACGGCGGCCTGTCGCCGTACTGGGATTCCCGCCTCGGCTGGGGCCTCAACCTCACGCGGGAGGTGCGGGTCTGGCTGCAAGGCCGCTACACCGCGCCGGCCCTGGAAGCCAACATGGCGTCGTGGGTAGCCGGCGAGGAAGGCAAGCCGCTGGATAATCACTACGATCCGGCCGCCCTGGTGGGCTTCCGGCCGATCGTGACCGTGGGACCGCACCTGCAAGCGGACTACACCGACGATCCCGACTTCCCGACCTCGGGCACGTGGGCGCGGGTGGGCATGGACTACGGCCCGGCGTGGCTGGGGAACCAGAGCAAGGGCGGTGCAGCCAACGAGTTCGGCCTGTACCGGGCCCGCCTGGCGCAGTTCTTCCGCGTGGGCGAGGACATGACCGTCGTGGTGAGCGGCGTGGCCGGTACCGGGACCGGGCTCATCCCGGTGAACCTGCGGTACGCGGCGGGCGGCGCGACTTACGTGCGGGGGTACCTGGGCGATCGGTTCGCCGGCGACAGGCTCCTGGCCGGGTCGATCGAGTGGCGCCACCTGGCGCTCCCGGGCCTGGTCGAGTACGGCGACCTGGGCCTGGGCTACCACGCCTACCTGGATTACGGCCGGGTCTGGGAGACCTCCTGCGCGGCATGCACGCCGAGCAACCCGGCCATCGCGTTCCCCGACGACCTGCGAGCGGGCGCCGGCGCGGGAATCAGCGTCGTGGCAGGCCGGAGCACCCTGCTGCGCCTCGACCTGATGGCCGGCAACGAGGGCGTCATCTGGTACCCGCTCTTCGGCGGCCTGCTCAAGATCCCCTTCGTGCCGGGCCTGGGCCTCAGCTTGCGCGAGACCTGGTAGACGCCATAAAGAGCCAGAGAGGACAGCCTCCCTGGCTCTTGGAGCATGGCACCGTGGTTATGCGCCCAGGCGCGTGAATGCTTGCGTTTGCGCGGTTAAGGTTGGGGAATAGCGGAGAAGTGGGGACGCTAGCGGAGGCCATCCGCCTGAACGACATCGGCCACGAGCACATCGTGAGCGCCATCGCGGGCACGCGGGCACCGGACGCCCAGGTGCGCCAGGCGCTGATGGAAGCCCTCGAGGCCGCCGAAGTCGCCGGCGCCGACAACCCGAAGTGGCGAGCCGAGAGCGTCATCGCCCTGGTGAATCTGGAGCTGTTCTCGATCCTGGTGGCCGAAGGCGATCCAATGGCCTACCAGAAAGCCATCCAGGACGCCCTGGACGTGGTGGGCCGGGCCTTCGACGGCTCGCCCTCGACGCCGCAGGAGATCACCCGGCTGGCGCACGTCTGGTACAGCCTCGGCTTCCACCAGCAGGCCTTGACGCGGTTCCAGGATGCCGTGGGGCTATACCAGCAGGCCTCCCAGACCGCCCTGGCCGTGCAGGAGGGCCAGCGGGACATCCGGTTGCTCATCCTGATCGCGACCAACATCGCCACCTGCGCCGACAAGCTGGGATTGCCCGACATGGCCGCGCGGACGCGCGACCACGTAGAAAACCTGCTGCGCCTGCTGGGAAAGGGCTAGGAAAGGGCCGGTACGGTCAGGCCAGCGACAGGCCGGACGTCTTGCCATGCCCGGTGCCGAGCACCGGAGCGTCGGCCTTGGCGAGGTGGACCGTCTTGGGCTTGTCCTTCTTAGGCTTGGGCGCGGCAGTATCGCCGGCCGTACCCGACGGAAATGCCAGCGAAGCCAGCGGCCTCCGCCCCACCTTGAGGTTGCCCGGCATGAATCGGCCTCCTCTCGTTCCCAGTCTTGGAGTTATACCCTGACCGGGAGGATTCCCAGTTGGCGCCCGACTTTCTCGAAGGCCCGCAGCGCGAAGTCGAGGTCGTCGCGGGTGTGTGTGGCCGTGACGATGGTCCGCACGCGCTCCTTGCCGCGCGCCACCGTGGGGAAGCCGATGCCCACGGCGAAGACGCCCTCCGCGAATAACCCGTCCGAGAGCGCCATGGCACGTTTCGTGTCGCCGACGATCACCGGCGTGATGGGTGTCTGGGAGGCCCCGGTGTCGAAGCCCAGGTCGGCCAGGCCGGCCTTGAAGTAGCGGGAGTTGTCCCAGAGGCGCTCGATGATGGCCGGTTCGGTCTCGAGCAGGTCGAATGCCGCCATGCACGCGGCGGTGACGGCCGGGGGGTGCGAGGTCGAGAACAGGAAGGGGCGCGCCTTGTGCCACAGGTACTCGATGAGCACCTGCGGGCCTGCCACGTAGCCGCCCAGCACGCCCACGGCCTTCGAGAGCGTCCCGACCTGGATGTGGACGCGGCCGTGCAGGTCGTAGTGATCGACCGTGCCGCGCCCGTTGCGGCCCAGGACGCCCGAAGCGTGGGCGTCGTCGACCATGATCAACGCCCCGTGCTCCTCGGCGGCCGCGACGATATCCGGCAGGGGCGCGATGTCGCCGTCCATCGAGAAGACGCCGTCGGTGACGACGAGGATCCGGCGGTACTGCCCCGCGACCTCGGCCAGCACGCGCCGCAGATCGGCGACGTCCTTGTGCTTCCAGACCTTGATCTGCGCCCGCGACAGGCGGCAGCCGTCGATGATGCTCGCGTGGTTGAGTTCGTCCGAGACGATGACGTCTTCCTTGCCCAGGATGGACGAGACCGTGCCGGCATTCGCGGTGAAGCCGCTCTGGAAGACCACCGCCGCCTCGGTGTGCTTGAACTTCGCGATGCGCGCCTCGAGGGCCATGTGGCCGGCCATCGTGCCCGCGATGGTGCGCACCGATCCCGAACCGGCGCCCTCGGTGCGGACGGCTTCCAGGGCCGCCTCGATCAGCCTGGGGTGCGTGGTGAGGCCCAGGTAGTTGTTGGACGAGAGGTTGACCACCTCCTTGCCGTCGATGACGCAGCGCGCGGCCTGCTCGCGGGCAAGCACGCGCAACGGCCGGAAGAGGCCTTGATCCTTGAGTTCGGCGACTTCGTCGTGAAGGAATTTCAGGGGATCGGTCATGGTCTCGGGTACCTCAGGGGGTCAGCACGACCTTGCCGCAGTTGCCGCTCTGCATCAGGGCGAAGGCCTCGGCGAAATGCTCCAGGGGGAAGCGGTGCGTGATGAGGGGCGCGATGTCCAGACGCCCGGACGCGAGCAGGGCGGAGGTCTGGTACCACGTCTCGAAGACGCGGCGGCCGATGATGCCTTGCACCAGGGCGCCCTTGAAGACGATCTGGCTCGCCAGATCCAGTTCCACCGGGCCGCTGGGAATTCCCAGCATCGCGTAGCGGCCGCCATTTGCCAGCGCCTCGAAGCCCTGGCGGATGGCCTGCGGGTGGCCGGACATCTCGCAGACCACCTGCACCCCGCCCTCGTCGGTGGTCTCGGCGAGGATGTCGCCGACCACGTCGTCGCGCGTCGGGTTGAACGTCCGCGTGGCGCCCATCTTGCGGGCGAGATCCAGGCGGTAGTCGTTGACGTCGACCGCGAAGAGCTTGGTCGCTCCCGAGGCCCGCGCCACGCCCACGGCCATCAGGCCCTGGGGGCCGCAGCCGAACACCGCGCAGGTCTTGCCCGAGATGGGTCCTGAAAGCACGGTGTGGACGGCGTTGCCCAGGGGTTCTTGCAGCGATGCGAACTCCGGAGGGAGCGTCGCGGGGTTCTTCCAGGCATTCTTGGCCGGGATGCGCACGAACTCGGCGTACGAGCCGTCGAGGTCCACGCCCAGGATGGTGGTGTCGTGGCAGATGTGGCCGTTGCCCTCCCGGCACTGCCGGCACACCCCGCAGATGACGTGGCTCTCGGCCGACACGTACTCGCCGCCGGCAAAGTCCACGACCGCCTCACCCACCGCCACCACGTCGCCGCTGAACTCGTGGCCGATCACCAGCGGAGTCCGGATGCGGCCCTGCGCCCACTGGTTCCATTCGAAAATGTGCAGGTCGGTGCCGCAGATGGACGTGGCGCGCACCTTGACCAGGAGGTCCTTGGGGCCGACCTCCGGAACCGGCACCTCCCGGAGTTCGAAACCGTGCCCGGGCCCCTGCTTGACGATGGCCCGCATGGCGGCCGGCAGCGCGCTCTCGGCGAAGGCCCGCGGGCCGCGGGCGGCGCGGCGCGTGCCGTCAGGCCGGGCGGCCGCCTGCGGATGCGACGGCGAGACGTCGGTACGCTGCCGCTCGATGGCCTCGCGCATGCCTTAACTCCTTATAAACACTGGCTTTCCAGGATACCACGCGCCAAGCGCGAGCGGCGCCGGGACCCGGCTCCCCGCCTGGTCGCGCTACCGTTCGGGCAGCCGGCGCAGGGCAGCGACGGCGGCGCGGCGCCTGGCGATCGAGCGCTCCAGCAGGCGGCGCGCCCGGGCGTCGTCCCGCTCGTCAGCCGCCTCCAGGAACAGCCGCCAGCCTTCCTCCATGGCCACCATGCTCTCGACCACCGCGGTCACGACCTGCTCGCGGCCGCGCGGCGGCGTCCCGTATTCGGCCAGGGTCATCCGGATCTCGTGCCACTCGGGGAGGACTCCCGCCAGGACCGCCCGGGTACGCCGCATGCGCAGGTGTGCCGAGCCGCGCCGCTCGGCGCCGATCTCTTCGAGGGTCGCGAAAGTCCTGGTGGCCAGGGCATTGAAGCGATCGAGCTGCGCCTGGAAGTCCGGCGGCGCCGGCCACAGGGCGGCGACCGCCCAGGTGCCCATCGCGAGGGCCGCGCCCTGGATCGCGCCGGCGGATCGCCTGAGCAGGGCGCGCTCGGCCAGCTGTGCCGGTCCCAGCGCCAGGCCGATGCCCAGTCCTCCCGCGAGCCCGCCGAGATGCGCGGCGTTGTCTATCTGCGGGTTCGCGGCGCCGAAGGCCAGGTTGGCGATCACGAAGAACAGGGCGTTGCGCGCCAGGCCCTTCCACGACCCGCCCGCCACCTGCCCGGGGGCCCGCGCCAGCCAGCCGAGGACCAGGCCGTACAGGCCGAAGATGGCGCCCGACGCGCCGACCGCCGTCAGGTGGGGGTTCCACGCGAGGCTGGCGACGCCCCCGCAGAAGCCCGCGGCCAGGTACGCGAGCAGGAAGTACCCGGCCCCGATGCGCCGCTCGACGAACCGGCCCACGTCCCATAGCACCCACATGTTCAGCGCCAGGTGGACGAGCCCCGCGTGCACGAACAGGCTGGTGAAGAGCCGCCACGGCTCGCCCCCGGCCGTCCGCGGGCCGTACGTGGCGCCCCAGGCGAGCATGTCGGCGACCGCCGGTTCCAGCCAGTCGGCGCCCGCGGCGCAAGCCGCCCCGTACAGCCCGACACAGCCCGCCAGGAGGGCCGCCGTGGCCACGGCGCGCCGTTCGGCGGGCGGGCTCATCTAGCCCGTGTAGGGCACCGGCGGCATGCTCACCGGATAGCTGGGTGCCGGGCCGTAGCCCTCGGCCTGCCGCAGGACCGTGGCGATGGCCTCCTCGGTGTCCGCGCAGCCGATGACGACCAGATCGCCCTCGCGGGCCAGGCTCATGCCGTAGTTGATGGACTCGGCCTCCTGGAGCACCACGTGCAGGCGTTCGGCGGAGAAGTTCGCGCTCTCGACGCCGCGCTTGATGACCCCTGCGACCTCGCCCGCCTGCCGGCCGCGCAGATCGGTCATCTCGCGCACCACCAGTTCGTCGAAGGTGCCGGCGCAGATGCGCCCGACCTCTTCGAGTTTCTCGTCGTAGCGGTCGCCCGGCGCGGTGATCACGCCGATGAGGCGCCGCCGTTCCATCTGCGCCACGGTCTCGCAGATGGCGCGATAGGAATCGGGATTGTGGGCGTAGTCGATCAAGACGGTGAAATCGCGCACCCGCACCATGTTGAGGCGGCCCGGGTTCTGGTCGATGGTGCTCTGGAACGACGCCACGCCGCTCACGATCTGGTCGTGCGAGAGGCCCGCATGGATGAGGATTGCCACCGCCGCCAGCAGATTCTCGACGTTGTGGCGGGCGCGGCCGCGCAGGGTCACCGGGATGCGTTCGACCTCCACCAGGGGCATCCGGTGCTCGCCGACCGCGACCATGATCATGTTGCGCCGCAGGTACACCGCCGTCCCGCCCTTCATCAGGTGATCCTCCACGACGGGATGGCGGTCCTCGGTCGAGAAGAACGTCACCTTGGTGCCCTCGGGCGCCTCCTGGGCCATCTCGCGGCAGTGGGCGTCGTCGGCGTTGAGGACCGCGTGGCCCTTGGCGCGCTGCACGAGCAAGCGCTTCACGCGGGCGAGATCTTCCAGGCTCTCGGCGCCATGCTGGCCGAGGTGATCGTCGCGGATGTTGAGCACGGCGCCGACATCGCACCACTCGAATGCCATGCCGCGCTTGAAGAGGCCCCCGCGGGCGGTCTCGAGCACGGCGAACTCGCACTGGGGATCGGTCAGCACCGTCCGCGCCGACCAGTAGCCGGTGCAATCCCCCTTCACGACTCGCTTGCCGTCGAGGTAGATGCCCTCGGTGGTGGTGACGCCGACGCGGATGCCGGCCTGGCGGATGGCGTGGCCCACCAGCAAGGCGGTGGTGGTCTTCCCGTTGGTGCCGGTGATCGCCACGATCGGGATGCGCGTGGGGCTGCCGGGCGGGTAGAGCATGTCGATGATGGCGGCGCCGACGTCGTGGGGTTCGCCCTCGCTGGGATGCTGGTGCATGCGGATGCCGGGGGCGGCATTCACCTCGATGATGGCTCCGCCCTGCTTGTCCAGGGGCTGGGAGATGTCCTCGACCACCACGTCGATGCCGGCGACGTCCAGTCCGACCTTCTTGGCGGCGCGGACGGCCATCACCGCGTTTTCCGGGTGGATCTGATCGGTCAGGTCGATGGCCGTCCCGCCGGTGGACAGGTTGGCGTTGCTGCGCAGGAGCACCATGGCGCCCTCGGCCGGGACGCTGTCGGGCGTGCAACCCTGCTTTTGCAGGACCTCGACGACGTTGCCGTCGATCTTGAGCTTGGTCAGGGGCTTTAGATGGCCGGTGCCGCGGCGCGAATCCGTATTGGCCTCCTCCATGAGCTGCTTGATGGACTGCCTGCCGTCGCCGATCACGTGGGCGGGCAAGCGCCGGGCCACCGCCACCACGCGATCGCCCACCACGAGCACGCGGTGGTCCTGGCCCTTGATGAACTCCTCGACGAGCACGCTGCGGCCGTACTCGCGGGCGAGATGGAAAGCGGCCTCGACGTGGGCCGGATCGGACACGTTGACCGTGACGCCCTTTCCCTGGTTGCCGTAATGGGGCTTGACGGCCACCGGCCTGCCCATGCGCCGCGACACCGCCAGCGCCTCCTCCACCCGCGTGACCACCTCGCCGCGGGGGACGGGCAAGCCCGCCTCGCGCAGGAGCGCGTTGGTCAGATCCTTGTCCGACGCGATATCGACCGCGATGTGGCTCGTCTCGCTGGTGAGCGCCGCCTGGATGCGCCGCTGGTAGCGGCCGTAGCCAAGCTGGAACAGCGACGCCTCGTCGGTCACCCGGAACGTGGGGATGCCGCGCCGCGCCGCGGCCTCGACGATGGCCGCGGTGCTGGGCCCGAGGCTGTGGCGCTTGGCCCAGTAGCGCAGGTTGTCGAGATCCTCCGCGATATCGAGCATCTCCCCGCGGCACAGCGACTCGACGATGCGGATGCCGACCCACACGGCCTCCTGGACGACCTTCTCGAGCTTGTACGACACGACGATCTGGTAACAGCCAGGATGCCGCTTGACCTCGCGGGCCTTCCCGTAGCCCACGTCGACGCCCGCCAGGCACTGCAACTCGATGATGGTGTGCTCGAGGATGTGCGCCATGTAGGTGCCTTCGTGGAGGCGTTCCACGAAGCCGCCGCGGTAGCCGCGGGAGCAGCGGTGATCCCCCAGCGTCGGGATCAGGTCGACCATCTTGTCGGCAAAGCCCGGGAAATCGGTCGACGGCCGGTCGTACAGCTCCTGGAGATCGACCACGAGCAAGTAGGCGGGCCGGGGGCTGTAGAGGTTGGGACCGCGCAGGACGCGCCTCTCCAGGACCTTGATGGGCAACTTGGGGATCTCCTCTCGACGGCCGCGGGAAGTCGCCATGGTAGCTCAGGCCGCGTCTTTATTGAACTTTTAACACAAGGAATCGTGACTTAACGCCCATAACACTCCCGGGGTAGCACAGGTGGTGGGGTAACTCGGAGATGTTCAGATCGTGTCCTGACATGTGGCCGCATCTGCAGCGGCCGGAGAAGTCGGCCGAGGCGGCCGTGGGTCGCCGAACGCGCACGATGCCGCTGGTTCTGGACGAGGTGCGCGAGATCGTGGAGTCCAGCTTGCGGCGGGCGCCGCGGCGGGCGCGCACCAGGGAGCTGCGGCTGCTGTTCTCGTCTTGAGGCCTCGCGGCTCGGGGGGCCGTCCGGACGCCTAGGGGCGCGGCGCGATTGACCGCTGCCGCTCGGCCTGGGCCTCCGACTGGATGCCGATCGCGGGCCAATCCGGTTCGGGACAGCCGCAGCGCCAGTCCGCGCCTAGCGGCACGCGATTCTCGATGTTGAACGCCATCCCGGCGGGCAGCATGTGGAGCCGTACGTTCATCATCGCCAGCAACTCGCCCGTCTCGGCGGTCGTGACGTTGGAGTTGCCGATCTCGCGGCCGTCCAGGATGGTCACCATCCCACTGCCGACGATGCGGAAGTCGTAGTTCGGACAGACCACCATCGCCGTGTTCTCGTCGATGCCCAGCCCCAGGATGAACGGGTTCTGGGCCACTATCGACAGCAAGCGTCCCAGTCGCTGCCGCTGCAGGAAGTGCTGATCGACGACCACGCGCCGCAGGAAGCCCAGGCCGGGGGCCAGGTGCAACATGTGCTTGCGCGGGTGCAGGCCCATGCCCCCCTCGGCGATCATGTGTTCGCTGATGGCACTCGCCCCCGCCGACGTGCCTGCGATGGTGAGGCCGCGCTTGTGTGCGCGGTGCATGGCCTTGGCGACCTCGGTACCTCCCAGGATCGACGAGATCCGGTTCTGGTCGCCGCCCGTCAGGAAGACGCCGGTGCTTGCATACACCAGGTCGGCGTGGGCGGGATCGTTGGCCTCCTCTCGCGAGTCGATCGGCAGGTATTGCACCTCGGCGGCGCCAAGAAGCTTGAACAGCCGCGCGTAGGTCTGCCACTTGGCCTCGGCGTTCAGCGAAGCCGTGGGGACGACCACGATGCGGGCGTTGCGGCCACCGGCGATGTCCACGACCGAGGCGAGGATGGGACTGTCGATTTCCTTGGACTCGGCCCCGCCGATGAGGATCAGGTGGCCGCGGCGATTCGGCGCATCAATGGTCATGCAAGGCGGATCATACCCGCCCGCGGCCTCAACCGCTCTTCGAGATCGTGCGCGAGTGGTCGGCCAGCGACGCGGCGAGCGACTCCAGGCCCAGGAACAGCCACTTCCGCTCGGCCGGGGGCAGATCGAGCACGTGACTCGCGCGATTGAGGTCGAGGGTGACCCCAGCGCCACGCGCTTCTTCCAGCGTCTCCCACTCCTCGTCCGTCAAGGGGTGCTTGCCCGCGGTAGGCCGGCAATCCACGACCTCGAGCCGCGGCTCCTCGCCGCGGGCGACACGGAACAGGAACTCGGCATCCACGCGCAGGCCATGGGCGAGTTTCTGCAGGGTGTCGAGCGAGGGGGCCTTCGTGACGCGGCCGACCATGATGTTGGCCAGCGTGCCCGGATTAAGGCCGGAGAGCCGAGCGAGCTCATTCTGGCTGATCCCCAGCTCCGCTCGGCGGACCCGGATAAAGGCCACGAGACGATCTACAGCGGATTTCATCTGAATTACTCTCGAAGAAAGCAATATTAACCGCCCCACGTGATGTAAAGAAACGGGCGCGGTTTGACCCGATGAGGCCCCTGGGGATGCGCTCGCAGGTCGGATGGCTTGCGGTTGCGATCTACCCTATCACCGGAGGGCGGGGGTCTTGAACCCCCTTGCAAGTTTGACTTCCGCTTCGTAGCGCTCCGCCTCGCGTTGCGCCCAGGCAACAGCCTCGGTGCGCGACCACCCGAGCGACTCTCCCACCTCGCGGCCCACCAGGTCGGCCACCTCGGCGAGGCAGCCGAGGCCGGAAAACGCGTCCACCAGCTGAATTCGCAGCCGGCGCGCCAGCACGTCGGCCACCGAGAGCGCACCTTCGTGCCGGACGGCAAACGCGACTTGCGCGCGCCAGAACGGCACCTCCGCCGAAAGATTGCCGATTTCCCCCGCCAGGCGGCCCTCCGCGCGGGCAATGTCGAGGACCGGCCGAAAGCCGCTGCCGTACACCTGCGCAAGGCGCCCGACCATCCGGGCCTCGCTGGCGGCCGCTCCGGCGCGTTCGCGTTCCACGAGGGCGGCGAGCTCCTCCGGGCGCGTCGGGCCGCCGTACGGCACGACCCGCGCCCTGGGCACCCGGCCGCCCGCGGCGCACCCTGCCGCCCGCAGGCTCCTGGCGACGCGATCGACCAGTTGCCGCGCCATGACCCGGTACGTCGTCAGCTTCCCCCCGGCCAGGCACCAGATGCCCGACGGCGTCTCGAAGATCTCGTGCTCGCGCGAGATGTCGGACTCGAACTCCGCGTGCGCGGGCGCCACAAGCGGCCGCCAGCCGCCGAACGCGCTGATGACGTCGTCCGCCCGCAGGTTCATCCCGGGGCATGCGGCATTGACCGACCCGAGGAGATAGCCGACCTCGTCGGCCGTGGCATGCGTGTCTCGATCGAGGTAGCCGTCGCCGTCGGCGGTGCCGGGATTGGCCGTATCGGTCGTGCCGATGAGCGATCGCTCGCCCCAGGGGATCACGAACATGTACCGGCGCCGGCCGTCGGCATGCGGCAGGGTCTTGAGGATCAACGCATGGCCATGCGTGAAGCTGGGGACCACGACGTGAATGCCCTTGGTGGGCAACAGCTTGCGGGGCGCGTCCGGCCGATCCAGGCGGTTGACCGCGTCCAGCCAGGGCCCCGCGGCATTGACGACTGCGTGGCCCCTGATCTCGAAGGGTTCGCCACCGAGGGCGTCGCGCGCGATCACGCCCGTCACGCGGTGCGCCCGATCGTAGGAGAAGCCCTCGGCCTGGCAGTAGTTGGCCACCGTGGCGCCCAGCAGCGAGGCCGCCTTGACCACGTCGATCACCAGGCGGGCGTCGTCGGTCAGGCCATCCACGTAGCGCAGGGCGCCTATCAGGTCGGCCTTCTCGAAACAGGGCTCCTCCGCGCGCAGGGCGTCCGGATCGAGGCTGCCATGCCACTTCGAGGCCGAAAAGCCCGTCAGGGAACTCAGGGTTTCGTAGACCGTGATCCCCAGGCGCGCTTGCCAGAGCGTCAGGCGTCGCCCGGACTCCACCGGGTAGATGAACGGCAGCTCGCGCGCCAGGTGCGGCACCTGGCGGAACAGGCGGTTGCGCTCCATCAGGGCTTCACCGACCAGATGGAACCGGAACTGCTCGAGGTACCGCAGGCCGCCGTGCAGCATCTTGCTGGACTTGCTGCTCGTGCCGCTGGAAAAATCGAGGCGTTCGACCAGTGCCACCGAGAGCCCGCGCGCCGCGGCCTCGTGCGCGATTCCCGCCCCGCAGATGCCGCCGCCGATGACCACCAGGTCGAAGTGCTTGCGGCCCATCTCCAGGAGCGCAGCCTGCCTGGCTTGCGGGGAGAGGGCCGGGAGCGACGCCATACTTCCTGGATCCTACTACAGGAAGAAGATCCCCGGATTCAGCAGGCCCGGCGGATCCACCCCGCGCAGCGCGCCCCGCACGAGTGCGGCGCCGGCATGGCCGGCGTGGCGCCCGTACCATGCCGCGTGGTCCCGGCCGACGCCATGGTGATGGCTCAAGGCCCCGCCATTGGCCAGGATCGCGTCGGTCGCGGCCTGCTTGGCCGCCCACCACTGCTCGATCGGGCGCTCGGCATCCTGGCGCGCGAGGAAGGTGAAGTACAACGAAGCGCCGACCTCGTAGGCATGCGAGAGGTGGCAGAAGACCCAGGCGGGCGTTCCCCAGTCGGCCAGGGCGCGGTGAAGGGCCCCCGTCACCGCGCCATGCAACGCTTCCAGGTTGGACCAGACCGTGGCGGTCTCGAGCGTGTCGACCATGACGCCGCGATCGAGCAGGACGTCTCGCAGGTAGGGGAGATCGAAGCGGTGGTCGTACCACTCCCGCCCCACCCGCTCTCCCAGCCCCATCCCGCCGGCCGCCGCCACCGCCTCCTCGGTCAGGCGCCGCTCGTGCTCGAGATCGGACGCCCGCGCGTGCTCGAAACCCATGATGAGCAAGCACCTGCCATCCAGCGGACCGAGCATGCGCTTCACGAGACCGGCGACCAGGCGGCCCGGTCCTGGCGGCGTTTCCCGCCGCAGCGCGAAGGTCCCCTCCGTTTCGGCCGCGTCCGAAAGGCGCAATGTCGCGGGCTTCCCGCCGGCCTGGAGTATGGTCCTGACAGCGCGGGCGCCGCTGGAAAAGTCGCGGAGCAGGGCGGCCTGGTAGCGGCGCACCCGCGGGACCGGCCGGACGCGGAGCGTCGCCTCGGTGATGATGCCGCAGGTCCCCTCGCTGCCGGCCAGGAAGCGATTGAGGTCCGGGCCGTCGCTCGCGGCCGGGACGCAAGGCGTCGCGAGTTCGCCGGCAGGGGTGGCCAGGCGCAAGGCCACGACCATGTCCTCGATCTTGCCGTAGCGCGTGGACTGCTGGCCCGCCGACCGCGCGGCGATCCAGCCGCCGAGGGTCGAGAATTCGAAGGACTGCGGGTAGTGGCCAAGCGTGAAGCCCTGCGCCTCGAGCTGCCGCTCCAGGTCGGGGCCCAGGATGCCGGCCTGGATCCGGGCCGTCCGGCTTTCGCGGTCGAGCGCCAGGACTCGATCGAGGCGCGCCAGGGACACGACGAGGTAGGGGCGGGGCGGACCCTCGACTCCGCCCACCACCGAAGTCCCGCCACCGAAGGGCACCACGGGCATCCCCAGCTCGGAGGCGGCCGCCAGGACGGCAGCGACCGCCTCGTGGCTGCCGGGAGCCAGCACCGCCACGGGGGGATTCCCCACCGTGCCGCGCCGCAGCCTAACCAGGTCCCGGTACGATTTCCCGAAGGCGTGCCGCACGCGCGCTTCGTGATCGGTGGTGAGCGCATCCGCACCGCCGGCCGCCGCCGCGAGGCGCACCAGCACGGACTCCGACACGCCGGGAGCCGGGAGAGCGATGTCGTCCAAGGCGACCGGCGGCCGCCCACCGGCCGGTTCGCCGATGCGGGCGGTCAGGGCGGGCCAGAGCCTGGGTCGATCGTCCAGGGAAAAGGACTTCGTCGGGTCGCCCCAGCCAAACCAGCGCGTGAGCATGCGGACCATGATGGTTCCCCGCCATGGCAAGGGCAAGTGGCCGAATTCTCTCGTCCATCGCCAAGCTAGGTACGAGCCTGCCTTCCCCTTAGCGTGTGTCCGCCACAACCGGAATCGAAAGGGAAGGTACAGCATGATGCGATCGACCCTGGCCCGATCGCTCGCCCTGGGCCTGGCGCTCTCGCTGCCGTTCGGCGTCAGCGCGATCGCGGCGCAGCATGGCCGGGCCACGCTACAGAGCTCCGGAGCCAGCGATCTGCTGGTAGCCTACGAGAATACATTGATGGCGCATGCCGACGCCTCGCAGGGCAATACGGCGCTTGCGCAGAGCCACCTCAACCTGGCGCGAATGCATCTCGAGCATGCGAACAAGTCCCTCGGCGCCACGCCGGGCCGCGAGCCCGAGCGGCCGCGGGGCGGCGGCGGCGGCCCCGAAGGCGCCATGATGGAACCCGAAGGCGAAGAGCGTGCGGCCGAGGATGCGCGCGAGGCCGAGGCGCAGGGCGGTGGCGGCGGTCCCGCCCGCGGGCCGCTCAGCGGGCTCGAGACCATGCTGCGCGCCACCGAGGAAGACGTGAACACCGAGAGTACGAACCGCCTGGTCGCGTCGTTCACGAACGAACTCGCCCGCGTGGCCCAGATGGGCGGCGGGGGCGGACCGGGCCAAAGGCCCCAGCCGCTCGCCGAGCGCATCACGGCGACCGAGCATCTGGAGATGGCCTACGCCTCGACCGGCAAGGCTGCCGGCTCCACCGCCATCCAGGCCTGGGAGGAGGCGAAGGCCGGCATCGACGACGCCAAGCGCCACCTGGACCACGCCAAGAAGGCTCCGGGCAACGAAGCGCTCAAGGCGCAACTCGACCGGGCCGAGAAGGCGATCAAGGATGCCGAGGGCCCGATCAAGAGCAAGTCGGGCGACGCCCTGGACAGGTCGGCGCGCGCCATCCGCGAGCTGACCATGACCCTGGCCGCCATGGCGCCTCGCGAGATGCAGGACCGGTCCCGCTAGGGCGCTCCTTTCGCCTTGACCTCCCCGCGACCGCCAATTCGAGCCGCGGGGCCGGCTAGGACATCACCAGCGAGGCCGCGGTCCTGCCGCGGCCTCGTCGTCATGGCTCCAGGGCCTCCCGCATTGCCGCCACGAGCGCCTCCTTCACCTCGTCGGGGCGCCATTGCCTGCCGGTAACTTCCGCGAGGCTCGTCATCACCGCGCTGTCGAGGCCGCAGGCGCGAATGGCGGCGAAGCCGGGATCGGGCGCCACGTTGAGCGCGACCCCGTGGTACGTGACCCAGTTGCGCACCGCGATGCCAAGGGACGCGATCTTGCGGTCGCCGACCCAGACCCCGGTCAGGCCCGGCTCGCGCCGGCCAGCCACGCCCAGGGTCGCGAGCGCCCGGATGACCGCATCCTCCAGGGAACGCAAGAACCGGTGCAGGTCGCGCCCGGTCTCCGCCAGCTTGACGACCGGATACGCCACGATCTGGCCGGGGCCGTGATAGGTGGCGTCGCCACCCCGTTCGACCTCCACGACCGGAATGTCCCCGGCGGCCAGCACGTTGGCGCGCGCGCCGCGCTTGCGGCCCAGGGTGATGACCGGCGGATGGGTGACGACCAGCAAGGTGTCGGGCGCCTCGCCTCGCGCCACGGCCCCGACCAGATCGCGCATCAGGGCAAGCGCTTCCTCGTAGGGCAGCAGGCCCAGGTCGCGGATCGCCAGCGCCACTCAGCCGGCCCGGGTCGGGACCCTCTGCGGCTCGGGCGCGAGACGGGCGAAAAACAGGAACTCCCGCACTTCGTCCCCGGAGTACGAGCGCACTGCGCTGTCGCTGTCCGCCCGGAAACGCTTGTACGCGACCTCCCGGAAGTCCACCGCCACGGCCCGGCGCGCCAGTTCCTCCCGTAGCACGTCCTCGGGGATCAGGCCCTCGTTGCTGTACGACACCAGGACGTGATCGGCCGCGACGCCATCCAGGATGCTCGCGAGGGCCGCCGCGGCCGCCGGGCGGCGGCAGAACCGGGAATTCTGCTCGTCGGGCCGCAGCCCGGTCTTGCCGCGCGGGGTGAAGGAGCCCAGATCCCAGCGGGCGAGCGTTTCCAGGATGTGGTAGTAGGCGTTGTACTGCCGCTGATTGTAGGGCGGATCCAGGTACAGGACGTCGAACCGCCGGCCCCGGAAGCCCGAGACGAGTCTGGCGATATCGGCGCAGTGCGCCTCGTGGCGCGTGCCGGGAGCAGCGCGCCCGATCGCCGGGATTCGCAATGCCAAGGGGGCGCGCGCGCTCTTCTTGACGTGCTTCAGGAACGCGGCGTAGACGCTCGCGGTGTTCGCCACCTGGTCCGCGCTCTCCAGGAGGCTGGATAGCAGGACGCAACTCTCGCCGGTCGTGACGAGGCCGGCGCCTTCCCACGCCGCGATAAGGTCCCGGATGGCCTCGCAGCGCGCCCCGTTGTCGGCCGAGAAGTAGTTGCGGCCGGCCGAGCCGCCCTCGCAGTATGCGTCGCAGAACCCCGCTGCGCGGCCCGGCAGGGCGTCGAGCCAGGCGAGCACCCGAACAAGCGGCCCCATGCCCGCGAGGTCCCTGTCGCGCAGCAGGCCGAAGCGACGCGCCCGACGCTCGTAATCGGCCACCAAGGCGTCCGGGACCCGGATCTCGCCGTGGAGCCCCGCGAATGCCGGCGGCCCGTCCTGCACCAGGAAGCACTGCTGGAGGACGTAGGAGTAGTGCTGCAGGTCGTTGGAGACCGTCGAGAAGCCCATAGCCTTCGCGAGTTGGCCCACGACGGCCGTGCCCGCGAAGGCGTCGAGGAAGGTCCCGCCCGCGCGGTCGAGGCCGTGCGCGGCCAGGACGCCGCGGATCTCCGCCAGGAGGCTGTGCTTGCTGCCGATGTAGTTCATGGCTCGGTGTGCCCTTCAGACAGTAGCAGGTCGCGAGCCTGGACGATAGCCCTGAAGTAGCGGACGGCCTCGGGATCGTCGGGATTGAGGTCCGGATGGAAACGCTTGGAGAGTTCGCGGAACGCGCGGCCGACCGCATCGGGCGAGAGATCGTCCTCGAGGTGGAGCACGCCGGCCGCCCACGACCGGCCGCCCTTCCGCAGGCTGTCGAGGCGGGCGCGCAGCTCCTCGATCTCGGCCTGATACGCCAGCTCGCGCTCGGTGGCCTCCGAGAGCTGGATGGACAGCTTCTGACGCCCCTGCTGGCTCGCGGTCAGCGCCACGCGCAGGGCGTCCACTTCGGAAGTCTGGGGAGCCAGTTCGGGGGTAGGAGGCGCGTGCGCCACCAGGCGCTCCAGCAGGCCCGTCCGGGTCAGGCCGTAGTTGGCGGCGAGCGTCTCGAGCTGGATGAGGGTCTCGGCGGCGAAGCGAAATGACACGAGCCGTGCCGGCTCGCCGGTGATGGACTTGGCCGGGGGCTTGCCCCCCCGGTACCCGCCGCGAGGCATCTTGAGTCTGTATATACACACGAACCCTCGCGTACTATCTAGTTCATGACTCGCCCGCCCGAACAGACGCTGATGCGGCCGGCCGAACGCGATCGGGAGACCAGGCGCGCGCTCGGGGCGTTCTACACCTCGGACGCGCTGGCGCGCAGTGTCACCGCGAAGGCCCTGGGGTTCTGGGGCGGATCGGGCGTTCCGTCGTCCCTCGATCCGGCATGCGGCGATGGGGCGTTCCTGCTTGCACTTGAAGAACTGGGCGTCGCCGGGTCCGGCGACGGGGCGGCGCGCTGCGGCATGGACGTCGATCCGGCGGCGATCGCCGCTGCCCGGGTGCGCCTGGGCGACGCCCCCGACCTGGTCCTGGCCGACGGACTGGATCCGACCGTGTTTCCGGGCCGCCGGTTCGATCTGGTTCTGGGCAACCCGCCGTTCGGCCTGCCGCGGGACGATGCCCGCGCCTGGGGCCTCGCGGCCAAGCGCACCGATTCCTATGCCTGCTTCCTCGCGATGGGCCTCAGACGCCTGGCGCCAGGAGGTGTCCTGGGGTTCATCACCGCCGACACGTGGCTGTCGATCCGCTCGCACGGCGCCTTGCGCGATCTGCTCCTCCCCCACCTGCTCGCCGTGGACCTCCTGCCCCCGGGCGCCTTCGACGCGACCGTCGGCACTTGCGCGGTGTACCTGCGGGCCGACCCGGTGCGCGGGCCGATCGCCGTGACGGACCTGGCGGGGCGCCGGTACGCCATCGGGCGCGACACGGTCGCCTCTTTGCCTGGACACACCCTCTTCGTGGGCCGCCCCGGCCTGGCGGATCTGCTGGCCGCGGGCACCGTCCGGCCCGAAGAAGTCGCACCCGGCCACGCCGCGCCCGTGCGAACGCTCCGGCGAGGGGAACGGGACATCCGGCTGGTGCGGCTGGGCGACATCGCCGCCACCCCGCACGGCATCTCGACCGGCCAGAACGCCCGCTACGTCCGCGCGGTGCCCGGGATCTCGGGGCGCTACCTCCCGCTCGAGCCGCGCATGGCGATGCCGCCCGGGCGCCTGGAGAGCCTCACCGAAGCCGAGAAGCGCGGCGGCGTGGCCGGGGACTGGGAGGATGGCACCGGCTGCTACGTGCCGTTCGACAAGGGCGCCGCGGCCGATGCCGGCGCGGGCTGGCTGCCGAACTACTTCGTCCCTTGCGGCTACTACCTCAACTGGGCCGAAGGCGCCCTGGCCGACATGCGCCGCAATCCCGGCTTCGCGTGGAAGAACAGTCGCTACTTCTTCCGCCGAGGCCTGACGTTCTCGGTCTCGGGCGCGTACGCCCCGACGTTCCGCCTGGGTGCCGGCGGGGTCTTCGAGGCCAAGAGCTCCGGGCTCTTCTGCGACGTCCTGCCGCCCGAATTGCTGCTGGCCATCCTCTGCAGCCGCGTCGCTCGCTACCTGTTCAAGGTCTTCATCAAGCACTCGGTGGACACCAGCGGGGCCGACGTGGCGCGCTTTCCGCTCGTGCTGCCCGATCCGGCCGTCCGCGACCGTATGATCGCGCTCGTGGGCCAGATCATCGCCGCGCAGCGGCGGGACCCGGCCTACCCGTACCAGCACCGCGAGCAGCCCGAACTCGACGCCCTGGCGGCCCGAGCCTACGGCCTCTCGGACGAAGAGGTCGCCGAGATAGACGCGTGGTTCGCCGCCCGCTACTCGAAGCTGGCGGCGGCGCAATCGCGACGCTGAGGCGCGCCCTCACGGCCGGCTGCGTGAAGATTTGACTTTTTTCCTATCTTAACCGTTTCGGGTATTGCTTGACAGTATCCGATCGGCGCATCCTCGAACATACATTTCAGAAAGGATGCGGTGACATGGAAGCCTCGATCGACTTTTCTCGCCCCTTCGAAGCTTACGGCCGGCGGGAGTTGCTGGAGTGGAATGCCAAGTGCGGGCGCGAGGCTCGCGGTGCCAAGTGGCGGTTCCTGGCGACACTCCCGGAGATAGATCGTGTCGCGGCCTTCCGGGACGCCGGGTTTCGATCGATCGAGGAACTGGCCCAGGTGCGCGGAGCCGTTTCCGAGCGAGACGTGGCCGAAACCTTGCGATTACACGGGTACATCGGGCGATTCTGGGTGCTCTGGCGGCTCTTTGCCAAAGGAGAAGTCGGCCTGTCCAAACTCCTGCTCGTCGCCCCGCACGTGACAGCCGACTCCGCCGCGTGGTGGGCCGAGCAGGTCCAGCGCTGCAACCGCGCCCAGTTGCGGGCACTCGTCCGGGCCCTGGCAGCGCAATGCGCCGAGGCGGCGCCCGCGTCCGATAGCCGGACTCTTCCCATTCAGCCGCTCCCCGTCGCCGACGAGTCTCGAACGGCCGACCGCACGGCTTCGACGCCTGCTCCCACGGCGCGGGTCGGGCTCTCGTCCGGGGAATGCGGCGGTGGCTCTTTGCCCCCGCCACCCGAGGAGGCCCTGCCGTCGGCGCCCTCGCCGCAAGTCGCAAGCGGAGGCGGTGCAACCGGCGCGCGCAATCCCCCACCCGAGCGGCCCGTCCGCGTGCGACTCACCGCCGAGCTTAGCGTGGCCGGCGCGAAGGCGTTGGACGATCTCCAGGACCGTTGGGAGCGTGAGCACGGTCCGCTTTCGCGGGGCGAGGTGATCGAGAAGCTCGCATTCGAGGCGCTGTCGCGGGTCGACGCCCCTGCCGATAACCCAGCGAACTTGACTGCGACCGACGGCGGCGCCTCGAGCGATCCGGAGGTCGAAGGCAGCGCCTCAGGCGAAGCAGAGATCGACCGCTCTCTTCCCATTCTGGAGAGTGAGGCTGCAGCCGTCCCGGGGCCGGGTGGTAGCGGGGAGCCCGCCCGAAGGCCGGGAGCGCCCCGGCGCCTCATCGAGATTGTTTACCGCGAAGCGGACACCGGCTATCGCTGGCTTCCCTCACGCCATGGGCCCGTGGCCGTGGCGGACATGCCTGCTGCAATTCAAGATCGGCTGGCGGGCGCGCTTTCCATCACCCTCGAGGAACTTCGCGCCAGAGCGCTGGCCGCTTCGGCGCGGCACGAGCGGAGCCTGCTTCAGCGCATGGCAGCCAGGAGGCGGGAGGGACGCGACGTGCCCGCCGACCTCGGGCGCGACATCCCGCTCCACGTCGAGATATACATGATGGGAAGGTCCGGCGGCCGCTGCGAAAGCGAAGGGTGCACGCGCCGGGCGATCGACCTCCACCACCTCGACCCGTTCGGCGAGACCCGGCGGCACGACATCGACCGGATGCTGGCCCTCTGCGCCGGGCACCACCCTGCCTACCACTCGGACGCCACGACTCCGGATGCGGGCGACCCGCGAGTCCTCCGGGCGGCCGCGCCCGGCACCGAGGTCCGGTGCTCCGCGGTAAACGTCAAGGTGGCGGCCTGCAAGCGGCGAGCCCTGGCCGGGAGAGGTGGAGCAGCCGCTGCGGAGTGGGCCTGATAGCGCGGCTCTGATGACTTCGCTCCGGCATCGCGGCCGGCACGGAGGCCGGCCCCACCCGTTGCATCGGTGGCGCAGGCCTCCGTGCCTGCGTCCGATAGGCGCCAGGTCATTTGAGCGCCGCTATGAGAGGCTCGCCTGTCGAATGGGATGTGACAACAGCGAGCGCTGCGGCGAGCGACGGAAGGGGGCAGATCTTCGAGCGCCGCCCAGTAAGAAATCGGGCCGCCCGAAGGCGGCCCGACGGGCAAACAGCGCTAGCTGCGGGTCTTCATCTTGTCGACGAGCTCGCGGACGGACTCGGCGCTCTTGTGCAGGGCGGCACGCTCTTCGTCGGTCAGCTTGATCTCGAAGATGGACTCCATGCCGCGAGCGCCGATCTTGATCGGGACGCCCACGAAGAGGCCGTTGATCCCGAACTCGCCCTCGAGCAGGACGGCGCTCGGGATGATGCGCTTCTGGTCGTACATGATGGCGTCGACCATCTCGACCACCGAAGCCGAGGGAGCGTAGTAGGCGCTGCCGGTCTTGAGCAGGCCGACGATCTCGGCGCCGCCGTTGCGGGCGCGATCCTCCAGGGACCTGACCCGCTCCGCCGGCATGAGCTCGGTGATGGGGACTCCGGCGACCGTGGAGTAGCGGGAGAGCGGCACCATCGTGTCGCCGTGGCCGCCCAGTACGAAGGCGTTGACGTCCTTGACCGAGACGTTGAGCTCCATGGCGATGAACGTGGCAAAGCGGGCCGAGTCGAGCGCGCCGGCCATGCCCAGCACCCGGTGCTTGGGGAACTTGGAGACGTCGTAGGCCAGCTGCGCCATGGCGTCGAGCGGATTCGAGACGATGATGAGGATGGCGTCGGGGCTCCGCTTGACGATTTCCTGCGTGACGCTGCGGACGATGTCCATGTTCGTGAACAGGAGGTCGTCGCGCGACATGCCCGGCTTGCGGGCGATTCCCGAGGTGATGACCACGATGTCCGACCCGGCGGTCTCGTCGTACCCGTTGGTACCCGTCAGATGCGCGTCGTAGCCGTAGATGGGGCCGGACTCCATGAGGTCGAGGGCCTTGCCCTGCGGCATTCCCTCGATGATGTCCACGAGCACGACGTCGGCGTAGTTCTTCTCGGCCAGGCGCTGGGCGGTGGTGCCACCGACCATTCCGGCGCCGACTACGGTAATCTTCTTACGCATCAGTACTATCCTCCGAGGCAAAGAGCCCCATGAATCGCAGCAAGCACGCCACTCTAGCACGAAGTGGTAGGCTAGGGATATGGAATTTCTGAACCGCTTCTTCGATTTCGGGACCGAACGCCCGATCGAGCAATTCGGGGCGGCCATGTCCCAGCGCGATCCGATCCTCTACCTCTTCATCGAGGAGGACGAGCCCTGGCATCAGTTCTTGCTCAAGTACCTGATGCCGGTGCTGGATTGGCGGCTGTCGCTCTTCCCCGAAGACGACACGCCGGCGTTCGAGATCCACGGCGAGCAGTCGATCGAGGTGGAGCGCGAATCGTCCGGGAAGTTGCCCGAGGTCGCCTTGCTCAACGTGTTTCCCATGATGCCTGGCTCGCGGGACTACGACCTGTTCCTCAAGCAGTACGAGAAGTTCCAGAACCTCTACCCGTTCGTGTTCTACTGCCGCCCGCACCACGCCAACTTCGTGCAGGTGCCCGGCGCCGACGTGAAATGGTTCATCGAGCACATCAAGCTCTACTTCGGCGTCGGATCGCTGCAGTTCGAAGCCATGTCCCTCGACGCCCTGCGCTTCGCCTTCAAGGAGATCGAGCGGCAGGCGTTCCTGCTGCACACCCGGACCGCGCGCCGGTTGCCGCCGCGCGGCGCGCGCGCCGGCCAGGAGACCCAGCAGCACCTCTCGGCTCGCCTTCTCGCCCACGCCGCCCTGATCGAGCAGTACGGCGAGGAGCGCGTCATCTCCGAGCGGCGGCTGTACAAGGACGATCCGGCCTACGCCGGCGGCAACGCCGCCGATTCGCTCGAAGCCGATCGCCTCTTCGGCGAAGATCGCGATACCGATCCCGAGCGCCTGGACGCCTTCGAGGAGTTCCGCGTCCCCGATCTGCTGGTCGAAAGCGAGGTCTGGGTGGAAGTCGAGACCCTCTCGACGATCGCGTACGGCGACCAGGATCCCTTCGCCGCATGGCAGCGCAAGCTCCTGGCGAAACTGCCGTGGATCGCTTCCTGCCGCGAGCTGTGGCTGGTAGCGCCCAACGTCCTGGCAGCCGTCTTCCCCGATGTCCTGGGCCAGGTCGCCGCGCAGGTCCAGGCCGCGATGAGCCGCGAAGGAGGCCGTACCCAGGTCCGCCTGTTCTGCTGCGACCATGCGGCCGGCGGTCTGCACGAGTTGCGATTTGCGCCGACGATCGCGGAATGAGGACGTCGTGGAGAGCATCGACGAGAGGGCCCGCAGGGCGTTCGAACTAGCGCGCCAGATCGAGGATCTGCGCGAGGCGGCCGACGTGATGACGCCCTGCGAGCGCATGGACATCCTGCGCTCCCTGGACGCCCGCGAAGAAGATCTGCGCCGCTTGCTCGCCCAGCCTCCCGCCGGCAGCCCGTAAGTCGCCGCCGGGCCCTACCCGGCACTCCAGAAGGGATCGGCCGACAGCGGCGGATGGGTGCAGGGCGGGCCCGCGGTGTAGCGCAATTCGGGCGGGCCGCTGGCCGGGAGCCGCAGCAATGTGCTCGATCGCGTGCCGTAAGGCCCCGCATGGACGCACGCCGCTCCGAGCGCGGCGGGCCGGCCGCCGTCGTCCCCGCCGGCCGGG
>Ga0194120_10000581_pt1 | contig 68824 bp, 71 predicted proteins | sample TA2MahCa65mmetaG_FD_148642 | JGI IMG/M metagenome (GOLD analysis project Ga0194120, IMG submission 148642) | Freshwater microbial communities from Lake Tanganyika, Tanzania - TA2015019 Mahale Deep Cast 65m | ecosystem: Environmental > Aquatic > Freshwater > Lake | place: Tanzania: Lake...
TGACGGCACATGCGATGGCCTTGCAGGTTTTCTACGCTACACTTCGAAAACCCGCCCGGCCGCGTGCCTATCGGGGACTACTCGTCCATCGCTCGCTATTCGCATAGCTTCCGTGGACTCGCAGCGTCGGTAAGGCAAATCTGACCATCACCGGCAATACCCGCACTGTGACCTACAATGCTGGATCGCAGACCAATACCTATACTACCAGTGGATTGTTGGGCAGTGACTCTGTCACGTCGGTGGCTGGACTTGCCACTGGCACGAACTATAGCGCCACGCCGTATGCCGACAATTTGTCTGCCGCCGCCGGTAGTGGTTTGTCCAACTACATCGTCAGCTACGTCAACGGTTCGTTGACGATTAATAAAGCCAGTCTGACGGTCACGGGTGCCAACAATACGGTGACGTATAACAGTGCTGTGCATACTAACAGTGGCGCGAGTTACTCGGGTCAACAAGGTAGCGATAGTTTTAGCATCAGCGGTTATGCCAGCGGCACTCATGCAGGCAGCTACACCGATAATCTGAGCGTATCAGGCGCAGCTTTAAATAACTACGTGGTGAACTATCGTCATGGCACTCTGCTCATCAACAAAGCCCTCTTGACTGTCACGGGTTCTGAAAAAACTGTCATGTATAACGGTTTAGTGCAGACCAATAGTGGTGCTAGCTACACTGGGCAACAAGGTAATGATAGTTTTAGCATCAGCGGCTACGCCAGTGGCATCAATGCTAATAGCTATTCGGATGCGCTCAGGGTCTCTGGCTCAAGTTTGGATGACTATACGGTCAGTTATACCCCTGGCAGTCTGACGATTACCAAAGCCAATCTCACCGTTACAGCTAATAATGCCGTTAAGAGCTACGATGGTCAGGCATACAGTGGTGGTAATGGAGTCAGTTATAGCGGTTTGCTTAATGACGAAACCAATGCTGTACTGGGTGGGGAACTGGTTTATGGTGGATCAAGTCAAGGTGCGAATAAGGTCGGCAGTTTTACTATCACAGCTGCTGGTCTTAGCAGCCAAAATTACGCGATTCATTATGTAGATGGAATATTGACTATTACCGCTCCCGTCGAAACGCCCGTTGTTAAAACGGTAACTGATTCGGTCTTTTTGGTTAATACCGGTAATAATAGTCCTTCAAATGGCAGTATTGGTGGTTTGACTGGTGCGAATGGCAGTGCTACTGGTAGTATGAATTATCCTATGTCGAGTTCAGTTTCAAGCGGGGGGTCGGTTGGTAGTCTTACCCTTAATCCACTGACTTCTCGCTTAGTAGGAACTTCGGCTGCCAATGACACTTCTAGTAATACCCCCAAGAACGAATCCTCAGCGTCGGTTCAAAATGAAACACCTATTACACTCAGCTTGGTATCGCTTAGCTTGTCAGATACTAAGGTGAGCAGTTTGGTGCTTGGTGCTAACGGATATTTGGTGGCTTCGATACCGGATTTGGCGTCGATCTCCTCAGCAACGGGTGCTATTCTGTATGAGGGATCTCAAAGTACTCAGATGGTGACTTTGCTCAGACTGAGTCCATCGGCGCTGAATCAAGTCTTTAAGCAACTGATCCGAGCACCGAATGCTTTCTCGGAAGGCCAAACGCTTTTCACGGATGAGAGTGGTCAGCGCTTACGCATGAAACATTTGTAGTTTATTTTAACCAGGAGAATTATCGCTATGTTGAGAAGACAGTTTATTGTGGTTGCGACTTTGCTTGCCAGTTCTTGCTTTCAAGCCAGTCTCGCAGAAACGAATAAGCCATTACCATCCGGTGTTGCAGCGACTGTGAATGGAGTTGAAATTTCAGATACTGCGTTCTATCAGCTATTAAAAGCTCAGAATGCAGCTAATCGTGCCGATACTTATGAGTTAAGAACATCGATTAAAGATGAGTTGATTAATCGTGAAGTCTTGGCGCAGGAAGCCGTTAAACAGGGTCTGGATAAAACCCCGCAGGGTAAGGTGGCTCTTGAACAGGCGCGTAATCTTGCCTTGGTCGAGTTACTGTTTAATCATGCGAATAGTGCCGAACCCGTCACCGACAAAGAAGTTCAGGATGAATATAACCGGCAGGCGCAGATACTTGGTTCAGGAGAAGGCTTAGTGCAATACAGACTCAGCATTATCGCTTTGAATAATGCTGCTGAAGCGGAAAAAGTACTGGCCCGACTGAAAAAAGGCGAATCATTTGAAGCGCTTGCTAAAGCGCATTCCATTGATCCGACTAAAGAGCAGGGTGGCGATGTGGGCTGGGTTTTGCCTTCGCAAATTTCGCCTTTAGTCGCTAATGTGATGGTTAACTTGGCTAAAGGTGTCTTACCGGTTGCGCCAATCAAGATGGCTGATAATTTGTTTCAAATCATTCGCTATGAAGATAAAAGACCCTATAAAGTTCCCAGTTTTGAGGAAAGTAAAATCTTGGTTCGCAATGGTCTGATTCAGGCAAAGCGTCAGGCGCTTATCCAAAAATTGCGTACCTCAGCGACGATTAATCAGTGATTTTTTGATTTTGTATAGTCGACAGTTACGCCTGTCGATTGTCTCCAATCTGTATTTTGCCGGTATGCCACTGCAGCTTCCGGCAAAATATCTGCAATTAGTTCACATTAACTGTGAAAATCCAGTGAAAAACGTGTCTATTTAGCCTATATTGCCCGTCTGAATGACACGATAGGCCTGAGTAGGCAAAAGATATCGTGCCTCCCTTAGCTTATTTTGATTTTTTTACACTCCTTTTGAGTACTAGTATGCGTCGTGTGTTGGTGATTGGTGGTGGTGGATATATTGGCTCCCACATGGTTAAACAACTTTTAGCGAGTGGTTATGAGCCTTTTGTGATTGATAATTTCTCAACTGGCTATCGTGATGCAATTGTATGTGATCAGGTTGAGACACTTGATATTGCCGATCAAGTTGCATTGGATGCGCTGTTTGCTTCGGTAAAATTTGATGCGGTCATGCATTTTGCCTCGTTTATTCAGGTAGGCGAATCGGTTATCGAACCAGCTAAGTATTATCAAAATAATCTAGCTTCGACCCTGACGCTTTTGCAGGCGATGCTGAAAGCGAATATTAAAACCTTTATTTTTTCGAGTACTGCGGCTGTGTACGGCGATCCAGTCTATGTGCCAATTGATGAACATCACCCTAAACAGCCTATCAATCCATACGGTTTGTCAAAGTGGATGGTGGAGCAGATTTTGCAGGATTATGATCGTGCCTATGGTCTTAAATCGGTAGTGTTGCGCTATTTTAACGCCGCAGGTGCTGATCCAGATGGAGAGTTGGGCGAACGTCACTTACCTGAAACCCATTTGATTCCTTTAATCCTGCAGGCGGCATCAGGACGACGTGCGTCTATCACTGTTTTTGGACGCGATTACGACACGCCTGATGGCACGTGTATTCGGGATTATGTGCATGTGTCTGATCTCGTAAAAGCACATGAATTGGCGCTGGAGTATTTGTGGTCAGGATTTGACAGTGCTGTGTTTAATTTAGGTAACGGTTCCGGATTTTCGGTGCAGAATGTCATCGATGCCGCAAAGCGTACAACGGGTCGGGAATTTAAAGTTGTTGATGCGGAACGGCGTGACGGCGATCCTGCCCGGTTGGTGGCCGATTCACAGCGCGCCCGCTCGGTTTTGGGCTGGACACCTCGTTTTGCTGATCTGGATACGATTATTCAACACGCCTGGGATTGGGAGTTAACACTCAATCGTGCGATTCATTCTGAAGCTTAAGCAGCTGCTGGTTTGAATGATGAACCACAGCTGACACGACTTCACTTTATCCCCGTGATGGTAATAACGCGATAATAGAATCCTAGGATTCGCAGAATGGCCAAGCTAGCGGGGGCGCGTAAGGATTTGCTGATTGAATTAATTGGTCGTTCCTGTCTGCTGAGCATATTGAACAGTTTTTCAAGTGTTGTGGCTAGTCACTTTTAGGTTTGTAATATGTCTGGATTAGAACTCAATTTTGAATCATTTAACAGCGTGAGCCCGGAAACGCCGTTGCTTATACTGCATGGTTTTTTTGCCTCAGCACGTAACTGGCGGGGTTTGGCTAAGCGTTTTTCAGAACAGCGTCCGGTTTATGTGTTGGACTTGCGCAATCATGGCAGCTCACCACATGATTCGCAGATGGACTATCCGCAACTGGCTGAGGATGTGTTGGCTTTTTTGGATCGACACCACATTATTCAGGCTGATTTTTTGGGGCATAGCATGGGGGGTAAGGTGGCGATGTGGTTGGCCCTTCATCAACCTGAGCGCATCCGGCAACTCATCATTGCTGATATTTCTCCCGTGAGCTATAGCCACTGTTTTGAGCATACGATTAGCAGTCTGCGTACCTTGAATCTGGACACGCTGAGTAATCGTAAGCAAGCCGAAGAAAATCTGGCGGAGGCTATCCCTGATTTATCGTACCGACAATTTTTGCTTCAAAACCTATTGTTAGAGCAGGGCCAGTACCGTTGGCGGGTGAATCTGGATTATTTTCAGGCGAATGCTGCCTATATTGTGGCGTTTCCCGATCTCAGCGAAGGCCTGGTATTGCAAAAGCCCGTGTTATTTTTGTCGGGCGAGCAGTCTTACTACATTCGTCCGGAAGCAATTTTTTCACTATTTCCGCAAGCCCAGATTGTCGAGTTGGCGGGCACCGGCCATTGGTTACATATCGATGCTCCGCAAGACTTCCTGCGCTTATCGGAAGACTGGCTTAATCAAGCAGCTTGATTTCGTAACCGCCAAATTTACGCATATTAATCACGCCGGTATCGAAAATCAGATACTGGCCTTTAATCCCTTGTAATTTGCCACTGATGGTGCTGTCTTTATCAAAGCTTAATGACTTGATTTTTGCAGGGTATTGCAGAATAGGGTAGTCAATTTCCACGGTTTCAGCATCCATAATCCTTTCTATCGCTTCTGGTGCAAATTTGGCGGAGAGTTCGGCTAATTCAGTTTGGCAAATACTCAGCAATTCATCCCGAATCTCCGGCAGATTGAGTCGGGGCGGCGAGGCTTTTAACATCTGTTGCCAGCTGGTTTTGTCGCTGATATGGCGGGCAATGATCACTTCTATCAATCCGGATATTTGCCTTGATGCCACTTTAAAAATCGGTAGTGCTTGCACTGCGCCTTGATCTATCCAGCGAGTAGGGACTTGATTGCCGCGGGTAATCCCCACTTTAATTCCGGATGAATTGGCTAAGTACACATAATGGCTTTGGAAACAAAATGCCTGAGCCCATTCCGGTTCGCGGCAGGTGCCAGCGTGGTAATGGCAGGTTTCTGGTTTCATGATGCACATATCACATTGTGCCAGACGCATAAAACAAGGGTAACAGTAACCTTGATTAAAACTTTTGCTGGTTTTTTTCTGGCAATGGACGCAAAAAATCTGTCCGGTATACTGCAAATTCAGGTGTTGACCGAGATGGGCATTTACATCCAGCGTTGTTTCACCGATGGGCAGGTGATACTGCACAGGATTAGCGAGTCGTGTGACCATTTTTTCTATGCTGCCTTGCACGTATTTAGCCTCGGGTTGATATCGACAACGGTTATAATAACAGCGTTTACTTTTATGCAAGGAGCTCCTTAGTGTCTTTTACCCAGGTTACGGCCGGAAATAACGTTCCCTTTGAAATTAATGTCATCATTGAAATCCCCGCTTACAGTGATCCGGTTAAATATGAAATCGACAAACTGACTGGTGAATTGACTGTGGATCGTTTTATGGGAACGGCCATGCGCTATCCCTGCAATTATGGTTATATTCCTCAGACTTTGGCAGAAGACGGTGATGCGATTGATGTGATGATAATTGCACCAGCGCCATTACTCAGTGGTTCAGTGATTACTTGTCGGCCCATTGGGGTTCTGAAAATGATCGATGAGGCCGGACCCGATCCTAAGTTATTGGCAGTGCCTATGCCGCGACTGACCCCGTTTTATAATCATGTCACCGATTATCGAGATATCCAGCCAGACAAATTGGCGCAAATCACACACTTTTTCCAGCACTATAAAGATTTGGAAGAGGGTAAATGGGTTAGCGTCGAAGGTTGGGGTTCACTGGAGGAGGCCCGTGACGAGGTTATGAAGGGTATTGAGTTATACCAATCGACTTATGCTAGTCGCTGAGTGATCAGTTGTAGGCAGTGCTAAACGCGCTTGCCCGTGTGCTATAATTCAGCGGATTTTTTGTCATTAACCTTTATTTTTGAGCATCATGAACAAACCTAATAAAGTTGCAATTCTTACCGCGGGCGGCTTAGCGCCCTGTCTGAACTCAGCTATCGGCAGCCTGATCGAGCGTTATACTGAAATTGATCCTAGCATAGAAATTATCTGCTACCGTGGCGGTTACAAAGGCTTATTATTAGGTGATTACTACACCGTGACCCCAGAAGTCCGTGCTAAAGCGGGTCTATTGCAGGATTTTGGCGGTTCAGTCATCGGTAATAGCCGTGTCAAACTGACTAATATCAAAGATTGCGTCAAACGTGGCTTAGTGCAAGAAGGTGAAGATCCTCAAAAAGTTGCAGCTGATCAGTTGGTGAAAGACGGCGTCGATATTTTGCATACCATCGGTGGTGATGATACCAATACCGCTGCGGCTGATTTGGCAGCATTTTTGGCCAGAAACAACTATGGTTTGACGGTGATTGGTTTGCCGAAAACCGTCGATAATGATGTATTCCCGATTAAACAATCATTAGGTGCCTGGACCGCAGCTGAACAAGGTGCGCGTTATTACCTGAACGTAGTGGCTGAGAATAATGCCAACCCACGTATGTTGATTGTCCATGAGGTGATGGGGCGTAACTGTGGTTGGTTAACCGCCGCGACCGCGCAAGAATACCGCAAATTATTGGATCAAAAAGACTGGCTGCCAGAATTAGGTTTATCTCGTGAATCGTATGAAGTGCACGCGATTTTCGTTCCTGAAATGGCGATTGACTTACAAGCCGAAGCCTCGCGTCTGCGTCAGCTGATGGACACCGTTGATTGTGTCAATATCTTCGTTTCTGAAGGTGCAGGTGTGGACGCTATCGTCGCAGAAATGCAGGCTAAAGGTCAGGAGGTGCCACGTGATGCCTTTGGTCACATTAAACTGGATGCTGTTAACCCAGGTAAATGGTTTGGTGAGCAATTCGCTCAAATGATCGGTGCGGAAAAAACTCTGGTGCAAAAATCAGGTTATTTTGCCCGTGCAGCTGCTTCAAACGTTAGCGATATGCGTCTGATTAAATCCTGTGCAGATTTGGCCGTTGAATGTGCTTACCGTCGTGAATCCGGTGTAATTGGACATGATGAAGACAATGGTAATGTCTTGCGTGCAATTGAGTTTCCTCGTATTAAAGGGGGTAAACCTTTTGATATTGATACTCAGTGGTTTACCGAGACTTTGCAACAAATTGGCCAAACCAAAGGCCACAAAGTTGACGTTAGTCACTAATCCGTACGCGTCCTAAAGGACTTAAAGTCAAACCGGTCCTGTCTTTGGCAGGACCGCTCTAGTGATCTAACACTGTTATGAGTCAACAAAGAAAAGCGGTGGCGCTGATCTCCGGTGGTCTGGACTCCATGCTGGCAACCAAAGCCATCATGAACCAAGGCATACACGTCGAAGGTATCAATTTTTTTACAGGTTTTTGTGTCGAGGGTCATACCCATGCGATTCGTAAACGCGACACGGAAAAAGCCAAGCGCAATAATTCCTTGTGGGTGGCTGAACAACTCGGCATTAAACTCCATATCATTGATATTATTGAAGAATACAAGCAGGTGCTAATTAATCCCAAACATGGTTATGGGGCTAATATGAATCCGTGTTTGGACTGCAAAATTTTTATGGTCAACAAAGCCAAGCAATGGATGCAGGAAAATGGCTTTGATTTTATTATTACTGGCGAAGTGATCGGTCAGCGTCCCATGTCACAACGCAAATACACCATGCCGGTGATCGCCGCGGAATCGGGTGCCGATGATCGTCTGTTACGCCCCTTGTGTGCCCAGAATTTACCGGCAACTTTGCCAGAACGTGAAGGCTGGATTGATCGTAATCAGTTATTCGGTTTCAGTGGGCGCTCACGAAAACCGCAGATGGCACTGGCTAAGGAGTTTGGCTTCAGTGATTATGCCCAGCCTGCCGGCGGCTGTTGTTTCCTTACTGATGAAAGTTATTCGCTTAAGCTGGTGGACCTGTGGAAAGCGCGCGGTACTCGTGATTACGAATTAGACGATGTGATGTTATTAAAAGTCGGCCGACATATTCGTCCACGTCCGCATTTTAAACTGATCGTCGCCCGTGAAGACGGTGAAGCCCAGTTTATGAGCGGCTATAAAAAAGAATATGTCAGTATGCACTGTACCCATCATCGTGGGCCTCTGGTGTTATTGGATGGCAGTTTGAATGCGGATGACATTGCTTTGGCCGGCCGAATCCTGGCTCGCTATGGTCAAGGACGTGATGAGGCCCAGGTCGAAGTAAGCGTTCGTGATCAACAGGGTGTGGAGCAAATCATTAGTGTACAGCCGTTCAAGATCGATGAGATTCCCGAGGACTGGTTTATATGAGTCATCAAGAAATCAGTTTGCGGCGTTTGCTGTGTCCTTTGCCGGTTATTCGCACCCAAGACACCATTAAAACCCTGCAAAGCGGTGATACCTTAACGGTGATTTGTACGGATCCGGGGGTCATGCACGATATTCCTGCCTGGTGCCGGATCAATGGACATCAGGTGCTCAATACCCGGATTGAATCCGGTGAATACATCATCGAAATTCAGGTCACCTAGATCCGCTTTTTTCCCTTTCAGATAGGACTCATTATGGCAGTCGGCGATACCTCATTTCCTACTATGCACCCCGTTAAAGGGGTCAGGCTCGGTACCTGTAATGCCGGAATCAAACAAACTGTTCGCGACGATATTTTGTTAATGGCAGTGGAGCCAGGTGGAAGTTGTGCTGCAGTATTTACCCAAAATGCTTTTTGCGCAGCTCCGGTCACGGTTGCTCGGCAGCATCTGAGCCAGGCACCGCGCTGGTTGCTATGTAATTCGGGTAATGCCAATGCGGGAACAGGTCCGCGCGGTATGAGCGATGCCTTGAGTAGTTGCGAAGCAGCGGCTCAGGTGTTGGGCGGTGAGTTGCATCAGGTCTTGCCCTATTCGACTGGGGTGATTGGTGAACCTTTGCCGCTGGCCAAATTGGTCGCCGCATTACCCGGCGCGGCAGCTAATTTGGATGAACAACACTGGGATAGAGCCGCAAAAGCAATTATGACCACTGACACCTTTGCCAAAGGTGCTTCGGAACGTTTTGAAATTGCCGGTGAGACGGTGGTGATTACTGGCATTTCCAAAGGTGCCGGGATGATACAACCCAATATGGCGACCATGCTGGGATTTTTGGCGACGGATGCGAAAATTAGCTCCGAACTGCTACAGGCCTGTCTTGCGAACGCTGTTGAAAAATCTTTTAACCGCATTACCGTTGACGGTGACACTTCAACCAATGATGCTTGTACTATTCTGGCCAGTGGCGCCAGTGCCGCACCCATTATCGAAGCGAATTCAGCTGAGTATGAAGTATTTGCGGCTGCTTTGAATAAAGTCTGTAAACGTCTGGCTGAACTGATTGTCCGTGACGGTGAAGGGGCGACAAAGTTAATGCGAATTGTGGTTGAACAAGCCCAAGATAGTGCAGAAGCAGTACAAGTGGCTAAAACCATAGCCCATTCTCCGTTAGTGAAAACCGCTTTTTTTGCCAGCGACCCGAATTGGGGCCGGATTCTGGCAGCTGTCGGGCGTGCGGGTGTTGTGCATATGGATTTGGAAGCGATCGAAATTTATTTAGGTGATGTCTGTATCGTGCGTCAGGGTGGACGAGCGGATTCTTATACCGAGGCTGCTGGTCAGCAGGTGATGAATCAAGCTGAGATCACAGTCACGGTTCGTTTGGGTCGCGGTGTCGCGGTTGAAGAGGTGTTAACCTGCGATTTTTCCTATGACTACGTCAAAATTAACGCCGAATATCGCACCTGATGTGGAATTTTTCTGCGAGAAAAAAATCGAGCCAGGCTCGTGATTGAGGTGGTTGCCGCTGTCATTCGTGATCAGCAGGGTCGAATTCTGATTACCCGTCGTCCTCGGCATGTTCATCAAGGTGGTTTATGGGAATTTCCGGGTGGGAAACGGGAAGTCGAGGAAACCGCTTGGCAGGCTTTGTCTCGGGAATTAAAGGAAGAAGTTGATATTGATGTGGTCGAAGCGGTTCCTCTAATCAAAATTGATCATGATTACGGTGATAAGCACGTCTTGCTGGATGTCTGGAATGTATCAGCTTTTAAAGGTGAGGCCTGGGGACGTGAAGGTCAGGAATGGCGTTGGATTGATGAAAATACGCTCAATGACTATGCGTTTCCGGCTGCCAACCAGCCTATTATCAAAGCCTTGCGCTTGCCAGCGTTTTACGCCGTTTTGGAAGGGGATAGCCCGGAGCAAGTCTGGCAACGTTATCAGCATCTGCAGACTCAAGGTATTTACTTTTTGCAGATACGTCTTAAGAATCTTGATGCTGTTCAAAGACAGCAAGTGCTCAAGCGTTTACAAGCAGAAACTGCGCTTAAGCAGTGCTGGTTGATAAACAGTGATATTGCGGATGCCAGTTTTCCAGCGGCTGGTTTGCATTTAACGGCACAGGCTTTATGCGCCTTATCCGAAAGGCCGCAAGGCTATCAGTGGGTAGCGGCATCCTGCCATTCATTGCTGGAATTACAGCATGCTGAGCGATTAAATCTTGATTTTGCGGTTTTGTCGCCAGTACAGATCACCACAACCCATCCTCATGCTCAAGTTTTAGGTTGGGATGTGATCGAACCCCTTTTACGCACTGTCAAGATTCCGGTTTATCTGATGGGGGGCTTGAAACAGGAAGACTTGAGCAAAGCCCGTGAGAGGGGGGCGCAAGGCTTGGCAGGTATCACCACGTTTCTGGATCAGTAGTCGTATCCAAAAACTCTGAATTTCCGTCGCTTAAATCGGGTTCGCTCGGTATTTTGTGTGCCTCCGTGGCCCAATCTCCTAAATCAATCAGGCGGCAACGCTCAGAACAGAAAGGTTTGTGACTATTCTCCGTATTCCAGACGACAGATGTTTTGCAGGTCGGGCATTGCACGACCAGAGGCTTAGATCTGTCCATCAGAACATGCAGCGGGTTAGCTTGAACGGTATGTCGATGCTGACTTGACTGGGTCGGTTTTCATCGCTGGAGGGTTGCAGAAAACGTATGCTAAAACGATGTTTCCCGCCGCTGATTTCGGCGAAACATTGTAAAGATTTTGCGACGCTTACCCGTAACAGTTGTGCCGGATGATCTTTATCAAGACCTAATTGAAAAAAACCGTTTTCGGCAATTTGTTGACTGTTATGCCCGCTTTGGCGGAGCAAGCCTAAAATCAGACCGATCGCGTTTCGCACTTCTGTGAATGGCTGGGTCCAACGCTCTAGATCAACCTTTTGTAAATCTGGATCTTGTTCCAACCAGTAATGGTAAGCAGGTAAATCAAAGGAACAACTGCCGCCCGGAATGGAACTGCGCTGGGAAATACTTTGAAACAAGTCACTTTCCATTAATTTGATGCCGATCTTGCCATTGGTTTCGTAAAGACTTTTGCTGGCCTGATTGAAATCATTCAGGATAGGGGCAAGTTTTTCGGAATCAACCTCGAGGTTGTTGCCCAAAAGCTTTAGCATTTTAGTATGCCGCTCTAATTCCTTGATGATTTCAGACTTGAGATCGCTACGACTGAAAATCGTCAGAATATCCAGTAACACGCTAATAGCCGCACGCATATCGACAATAGAATGGCCGACCAGAAAATGATCTAGCTGAAGGAAGAGTTGTTCTAAGCGCATGAATACCCGGATCCGTTCATTGAGTGGGAATTCATAAAGAGTATGCGTGTTCAAGCCTGAGGAGTCCTATCTTTGGCCAATTGAATGTAAGAATTGTGCAGTTTTTTGACGTGTTCCGCAAGTACCTGCAAAGAAGAGATATTGCTGATGATGTCGTCGGCTAATTCTAGACGACGGGAGCGGGGAAATTGGCTATCAATCATAGCTTGAATTTGTTGTAAATCAATTTGATCACGATGACTAACACGTTGAATCTGGGTATCGCGGTCACAGTCAATCACTAGTATCCGATCAAATTTATCTTGATAACCGGTTTCGAATAACAAGGGGACGGCTACGAGGCAGTAAGGCGAGTCAACTTGGTTGATTCGCAAAGCCATTTCCTGATAAATCAGCGGATGCATAATCGCGTTGAGGGACTGCCGCGCAGCTTCATCTTTGAAGATAATCTGGCGTAATAGGACACGATTCAAACTGCCGTTGGTCTGTAAAATTTGTGAACCAAAATATTGGCTTAATTGCTGCAAAGCGGGTTGGCCAGGTTCAACGATTTCTCTTGCAATCAGATCAGCATCGATAATGCCAATCTCGTATCCGGCAAATAAGTCACACACTGTTGACTTGCCACAGCCTATTCCCCCTGTTAAGCCTATGCGGAGTATTGTCATATGACTAGAAGACTTTGATACCAAGCGTTTAGGGTATTACCAAACACCAGAGCCAGCCAACCAGCCGCTGCCAGAAAGGGGCCAAAGGGAATCGGTGTGCTCAAGGCTGAGCGATTTTTCAGCAATAAAATACTTCCAAACAGACTGCCAAGCAAAGATGACAGCATAATAATTAAGGGTAGTTGTTGCCAGCCAAGCCAAGCCCCTAAAACCGCCAGTAATTTAAAATCGCCATAGCCCATGCCTTCTTTACCGGTCAAAAACTTGAAGGTTTGATAGACACTCCATAAGCTCAGATAACCCGTCACCGCACCGATAATGCTGTCGTGACTGTCACAAAATATGTCAGCGATGCTGAACAGCAGGCCTAGCCATAAAACGGGCAGATTAATCTGGTCGGGAAGAATCATGTGGTCAAAGTCGATAAAACTTTGGGCAATCAGACTCCAGCTTAATAGTAAGGCAGCGATTAGCGTCAATGAGTAGCCAAATTGCCAGGCGCAAAGCATAGACAGACCAGCGCTTAAAGCTTCCACCAAAGGATATCGCCAATGGATGTTGGTGTGACAATGGCGGCATTTAGCTCTGAGTAGGATAAAACTGAACAGGGGAATATTGTCGTACCAGGCAATGGTCTGATGACAATGTGGGCAGAATGAGCGTGGTTGTGCAAGTGAAAGAGCCGATTTAGATGAAGGGTTTGCAGTTTCTGCCCATTCCGCCATTAGCATGATGGGTAAGCGGTGGATAACGACATTCAAAAAACTGCCTACAAGCAGACCGAATAAACCCGATGCTAGGCTAAGTAAAATTCTGGACTGTTCAAAGAGTTCAAGCATAGATGATTAGGTTAACACTGAACCCAAAGAAAAAATCGGTAAATACATGGCTAATATCATACCGCCAATTAAGCCTCCTAACACCACCATTAAGGCCGGTTCAATCAGGCTAGTCAGTTGATCAACCTGATAATTGATCTCCTCCCGGTAATAATCAGCCATTTTAATTAACATGGTGTTCAAATTGCCTGAATTTTCGCCTATGGCGATCATTTGAATCACCAGCGGCGGAAATAAGGGGATTTTTTGCATCGCTGATTGTAAGGAAACACCCAGGCAAATTTCATCTCTGACTTGCATGATAGCTGCGTAAAACAGTTTGTCACCACACACTTCGGCGACCGTCTCCAGTCCTTTATCGAGTGCTAATCCGGCATTACTAACCGTGCCCAAGGTCATGGCAAATCGGGCAATTGCCGATTTACGCAAAATAGAGCCTAGTAATGGTAGTCTGAACTTTTGGCTGTGCCAGAACTGATTGAGTGCTTGGATGTTGGCAAATAGCCAGCGCAAGCTGACACCGCTCAATCCACAGCTTATCAAGAATACACCCCCCTGATCTTGCAAAAACTTAGAACAATCCATAATGATCTGAGTAATCCAGGGTAAACGGGACGCGAAGCTTTTGTATAAGTCTTCAAAGGTCGGGATCACCCAGATCAATAAGGCCCAGCTAATCAAGAGAGCCAACATCAAAACCCCTGTCGGATAGCTTAAGGCCTTGCGTACTTTTTGTTTAAGTGCCTCCATGTTTTCGCGGTATTGGCAGAGCTGATTCAGTAAGCCACCTAATACCCCTGCTTGTTCCCCGCAAGCGATTAAACGACAGCTCAAGGCATCGAAATGCTTGGGATGTCGTGCTAGGGCCAGGCTCAAAGAATTGCCGTTTTCTAAATCATGCCGTATTTGATCAATCATTTTGAGTATGGCCGGATGCGTTTGGCTTTTATACAAAATATGGATAGCTTCCAGCAGTGCAATATTGGCGCTTAATAAATTGGCTAGTTGCACGAGGAGGCGAGTAATGTCTGATTTGGGGATTTTGTCACTTGGTTTTACAAATGACAGCAGCGTATCAGAACTCAATAAGTGAGTCAGCCCGGCTAAGCCAGGAAAGCGTGCAGTTAAGGTGAGCTTCATTTAAAACTCCCGCGTCATGCGTTCAACTTCTTCTAGGGAGGTAAGCCCGTGCCGGACTTTTTCCAGTCCGGCTTGTCGTAAGTCTAATAATTGATGATTTCGCAGATGTTCCACTAAGCTTGGGTTTTGAGAGGGGTGCAGGATACACTCACGCAATTCAGGCGTAACTGGCATGATTTGGTAAATGCCTGTGCGTCCCTTATAACCGTTTAAGCATAAGTGACAAGATTGCGCTCGGAATAGTTGCAAGTGTGCACATTCATCAGGATCAAATCCGGCGGCAATCAAGCGAGGATATGGATAGTGAGTGCTCTGTTTGCAGCCAGGACAGAGTAATCGAACCAGTCTTTGGGCAATTACCAGTTGAAGCGCAGACGCAATCTGGTAGTTTTCAACCCCCATTTGCTGCAAGCGTGCAACACTGGCAGGTGCGTCATTGGTATGGAGTGTTGATAACACCAGATGGCCCGTTTGCGCTGCTTTAATGGCAATTTGGGCGGTTTCCAGATCACGGATTTCACCGACCATGATGATGTCAGGATCCTGACGCAAAAAACTTCTTAAGGCTTCTGCAAAACTTAGGCCGATTTTACTGTTGATATTCACTTGGTTGATGCCGTCCAGAGTGATTTCGACCGGATCCTCGGCTGTGGAAATGTTATGTGATTCGATGTTAAGACGTTGCAAGCCTGCATAAAGGCTGACTGTTTTGCCGCTCCCGGTAGGTCCGGTGACTAAAATCATGCCATAGGGTTGTTTGAGCGCATGTTCGAATAGCGCCAATTGTTGTGTATCTAGACCTAGGTCTTCAATTTGCAGTTGTTGGCGCGATTGATCCAGTATACGAATCACCAGTTTTTCACCATACAAGGTCGGACAACTACTGATTCTTAAATCGACACTGCTGATTGGCGATTGCCATTTAATGCGACCATCCTGGGGTAATCGATGTTCGGCAATGTCCATACCAGCCATGATTTTAAGTCGTGACACCAGTCTACGGGTGACGGAATTGGGCGGGGCATAGGATGCTTGTAAGACACCATCCTGACGAATACGAATCCGGCTGTGGTGTTCATAAGGCTCTAAATGAATATCCGAGGCGCCTTGTTCAACAGCGTCAGCAATCAACTGATTCACAAATCGGACTATGGGAGCCTCATCGATTTGTGTCTTGAAGTAATGATTGTTGGTCGGTAAATTTTCTTCTATACCGAGTTGATTCCAGTCAGGCGAGGCTTGGTTCTGGCTGACGGGCACATAAAGCGGAGAAGAGGGTAGTTGGGGTTTACTGTTAGACATGGGCAAGCTCCATTGATGGCTTGCCGTTCCACTATAGAAGAAGTCTGAAGTTTGTCTAGGCGGGTTTTACACTTTGTCGATGCAAGCGCGCAAAGTCGTCTAGGCTGAGGTCTTCGGCCCGGGCATTGGGATTTATATCGAGCGCTAACATTTCGCTGTCGCTCACCAGTTCTTTTAATGAGTTACGAATAGTCTTGCGGCGCTGGGAAAAGGCCTGGGTAACTAATTGATTAAATTGTCTGAAATCCACTATTTCAACCGGTGCCTGGAGATGTGGCGTCAGTTTGACGATGGCAGACATCACTTTGGGTATAGGATCAAAGCTTTCCGGTGGGACTTCGAACAAACATTCAGTTTCACAAAAATACTGCATCATGACGCTTAGACGGCCAAACTGTTTACTGCCAGGTTCTGCACAAATCCGGTCGACCACTTCTTTTTGCAACATGAAATGCATGTCTTGAATCAGTTCTGCAGTTTCCAGTAGATGGAACATCAGTGGTGTGGAAATGTTATAGGGCAGGTTGCCGATAATCCGTAGCTTGCCCGATGCCTTAGCCAGACTGGCGAAATCAAATTTTAGCGCATCAGCGCTGTGGATCTTGAATCGACTCTGATTAGCAAAGCGTTTGCTTAAAAGTGTGACCAAGTCACGATCCAGTTCTACTACATCAAGCTGAACCCCGGCATCCAGCAGAGGCTGAGTTAAAGCACCTAGCCCTGGGCCAATTTCCACCCAGTGTTCACCCGCTTGAAGCTGCGCGTGGGCCAGAATATTGTAGATGACACTGTGATCCTGAAGAAAATTCTGGCCAAAACGTTTGCGGGCTTGATGAGACATAAAGGTGAATTAATTAAGAGGTGGTAGGGATCATCGCTAATGCGGTTTCAATGGCAAAAAACAGACTGCCCGAATCCGCTTGACCGGTTCCGGCCAGATCCAGTGCGGTGCCATGATCAACAGAGGTTCGGACAATGGGTAAGCCCAAGGTGACATTCACTGCATTACCAAATCCCAGGTGTTTAAGAACCGGTAAGCCTTGATCATGATACATGGCCAGAATCACATCGGCTCGTTCCATGTACTTGGGAGTGAAAACCGTATCCGCAGGCAAAGGCCCCTCCAACAAAATCCCTGCTTCACTCAAAGGGGCCAGGCTCGGTTTTATGATGGTCATTTCTTCATGGCCTAGGTGACCGTTTTCCCCTGCGTGAGGGTTTAAACCACACACTAGAATGCGTGGTTTTGGGATACCAAAACGCTGACGTAAATCATGGTCTAAGACTCGGATGACCGAGCTCAGTAATTCTTGAGTAATAGCTTGGCTGACGTTTGCTAATGGCAAATGAGTGGTGACCAATGCTACCCGTAAGCCAGGGGTTGCCAGCATCATCACCGGTTGGGCGCCGCAACGGATCGCGATAAACTCAGTGTGACCGGTAAACTCAAACCCTGCATCATTCATAATACCCTTATGCACCGGCGCGGTCACCATGGCGTCAAATGGGCCATATAGGCAGGCGTTTACAGCGGTATTCAGAATTTCCAGCACATAAGGGCTGTTGGCTTTATTCAATTCTCCGCATTCACAAGGGACCCGCAGGCTAATCGGCCAGACGCTTAATTGACCGGCGCTATGTTGAGGCAGGTCTTGGTCAGGGTTATACAGGCGGATATCGAGTGCAAGTCCAAGCTGCTGAGCACGTTGTCGTAATAGATCCGGATCAGCTAATACCACTAACTGGCAGGGTAAATTTATTTGGCTGAGGCTCAGGCACAAGTCGGGGCCTATGCCGGCCGGTTCGCCAGAACTGACAATGATACGGGGTAGTTTCATGATGATAATAGGTAATGATCAGACCGGCAGATGTTCCTGACAGATTTGTACACTGTCGGCATCACTGAGGAATTCTTCGGTTAATGTGCAAAAATGTTGCCCCTCTTTACTGGAGAAGTTTTTACAGGTTTTACAGACACCAAAAGATTGCGATTGATTGGCCTTTTGTAAGGCAGTGAGTGCTTGCTGAAAAACACTCACATCGCTGGATTCGGCAATGGCGGCACTGTGGAGAATTTCGCTTGCGTTGCTAAACAATTCAGACGGTCGAGCCTGTTTAAGAATTTCTTGACCGGCGCTGGATAATTGCAGATGAATGACACGCCTATCCTTTTCATCAACTGTTTTGCTAATCAGACCTTTCTTTTCCAGAATGATTAAAGATTGTGAAACCGTACCACGGGTCATGCCTAGAAAATTAGCCAGAGAGGCGGGCGTGTTGCTGTATTTGTTACAGCGTGACAAATAATTCAGAACCTGAAAATGAACTGCCTGCAAACCGAGTTCCGTGCAGCGTTTGCGTTCTTCGGAACGAATTAACGCTGTCATGCATTCGATCAGTTCATAGATGTCATTATTTTCCATAAAGGTATTCTAGCACTGCCATCTTGGTTGACAAGCGGGTTTTGAGAATATAATATCGATTCGAAATCTTAACGACTTTAGGGCTATGGAGTCAGCGCACCAAGCGGGTGCGGGTTTAGCGCTGAAGTCGAGAAAATATGGTTTAATGGCCAGCGAATTTTACGTGAGGATGACAGGAACACGCTATGAATAATCACTCTAACAATAATAATTACCTGCTGGCTGGCGCATTTGCCTTATTGCTGGGTTCATCCGCCGGAGCGCTGGCACAAGCTGATCAGGATATGGCCGAAGTTTTTCAGGACCACTGTGCCAGTTGCCATGGCTCTGATTTGGGTGGTTATCTGGCGCCGCCAATCAATGCCACGACGCTTAAAGGGCGTAGCCCGACTGCCTTGCGCAGTATTCTGATGACCGGCAGTTTTGATACCCTGATGCCACCGTTCTACGGCAAACTGACCGACGACGAAATCCGTGGCGTGATCAAATACTTACAAACCACCCCAAAACAGCCCAATCCTGCTTGGACTCTGGAAGATACCCGCAAATCGATCAAAGTGCTGGTCAAAGATGAATCTACTTTACCTGCCAAACCGACTTATACCATCGATGACATGACTAACATCATCGGTGTGGCGGCCCGTGGCAAATACGGTCGTGGTGCAGGTTCCAAAGCGGTATTTATTAATAGCAAAACCCATCAGAAAATCGGTGAAGTAGCCACCGGAACCGCTGCGCACATCATCGAATTCAATCCAGCCAATCCACGCTGGGCCTATGTCAAAACCGATACCGCTGAAATTTTTAAAGTTGATTTGTATTCCATGCAAGTGGTTCGCAGCGTTAAGACTGGCTTCAATGGTCCCGGTATTGGCATTTCCCGCGATGGCAAATACATCATGGCCGGTTCTTTCGTGCCGCACAACGCGACTATTCTCGATGCCAATACCTTGGAGCCTTTGAAGAGTTTTGAGCTGGAAGGTATCGATCCGGATGGCAAAATGGTCAGCTCGGATTCCGGTATGATCATTGGTACCCCGTATGCCGATATTTTTGCGATTGCGCTGGAAAATGCCGGTCAGGTCTGGGTGGTTGACTTAAAAGAAGGTTTTCCGGTCACCAAAATCGAAAAAGTCGGTCGTCACTTACATGATGCCTTCCTGACTCATGGTGGCAAAAAACTGATGATCGCTTCCTATGACGACAGCATCGTCGCCGCCATCGATCTGGAAAAACGTGAAATCATCAAAAAACTGGAAGCCGGTTGCGTACCACATGTCGGAGGTGGTTCAGCGGTAGTCGTTGATGGTCGTACCTTGGGCTTTGGTACTAATTTTGGCGATTGCGACAAAACGGTGGTCAGTGTCTGGGATCTGGACAAAATGGAAGTGGTGAAACAAGTACCGGTTGCGGGTGGTACCGAATCACCGGCCGCTCACGCCAATGCTCCTTACGTCGCGGTTGATATTATCAGCAAAGACCGTCGTGCCCGTACCGTGCAGTTGATCGACAAGAAAACTCTGGAAGTAGTGAAAACCCTGGATGTGGGTGGTCACGCCTATTTTCCTGAATACAGTGCTGATGGCAAATTCCTCTATATCAGTGCCGGTTACAACGGTGATGAAGTCGTGGTCTACGATTCCAATAGCCTGCAGAAAGTGGCTGCGATTCCTATGGAAAGTCCTGCCGGTATTTTCTCACGCGGCCGCGTGAAATATATGACCCGTGGTTTGTCTCCAGATGAGATCGGGAGCCTGAAATGAGGCTGGCTATCGTCATTCTAGGTGCAATCTTGGCCTTGCCTGTTCAGGCGGCCAGTCCTTACGTCGGGCAGAACAAGGCGACTGCCAGTTGTGCGCAATGTCATGGTCTGCGCGCGCCTGCAGAGGGATCCATTTTTCCGAAATTGTCCGGTCGTGACCCTGAGTATTTGAAAAAAGCACTCCGGCATTATCGTGATAAAACCCGTCATTCTGAAATTATGAATGCCATGGCCGGATCATTGAGTGATGAAGATATTAACGATATTGTCAGTTTTTACAGTAACGTTAAGCCTTAAACGATGCGATTTTTCCTGTTGTTATGCTTTGGCTTAGTCTCTTCCGCCGTGGCCGAACCGCTGAGTGAGCAGCGGCAGGCGGAATTGCAGAATATGCTGAATCATGATTGTGGTTCTTGTCATGGCTTGCCTCCTAAAGGCGGGCTGGGTCCATCTTTGCTGGCTGCGGATTTAAGCAAGCGTTCAGATCAACTATTGTTTGATGCTATTCAAAACGGCCGTTCGGGCACACCTATGCCAGCCTGGCGGCCTTTTCTATCGCACGATGAAATATACTGGATCATTGCGCGCCTACGTCAACCGTCCCATTAAACTGCTTATGTCAAAGATACTTGGATCTCAATCCTGCTGGATAGTGTTTGGTCTATTTTGGGCGATGCTGGTCAATGCCGAGCCCCGCGCGACCGGCGATTTGGGACTGGTTATTGAACGCGAAACCGGTAGTGTGCTGATTATCAATACCACCCAAAAGCAAATATTAAGTCGTATCGAACAATTGGGCGATTTGTCGCATGCTTCGGTCGTGTTCTCACGTGATCAACGCTTTGCCTATGTGTTTGGCCGCGACGGTGGCTTAAGTAAAATTGATTTAATCGAAGACCGATTGGTGAATCGTATCGTGCAGTCAGGCAACAGTATTGGTGGTGCAATCTCTCAAGACGGTCAGATCATTGCAGTCGCCAATTACACGCCTGGTGGGGTGAAATTATTTGCTGCTGACACCTTGGCCTTATTAGCCGATTTGCCGGCGCAGTTCGGTGATGAGGGTAAAACTGCCAAAGTGGTCGGACTGGTGGATGCCCCGGGGCAGAAATTTGTTTGCAGTTTGTATGATGCCAATCAAATCTGGCTGATCGATGCACAAAACCCGCGTCAGCCTGAGGTGCAAAAATTTTCCGATATTGGTGATCGTCCTTACGATGCCTTGCTGACGCCTGACGGTCATTATTATGCGGCAGGTCTATTTGGTGAAAAAGGCCTAGCCTTGCTGGATTTATGGCGTCCGGAGCAGGGGGTTAGCCATATTTTGGCTGATTATGGTAAAGACGATGCGCAAATGCCGGTGTATAAAATGCCGCATCTGGAAGGCTGGACGGTAGCTGGTCAATGGTTATTTGTGCCGGCTATCGGTCAGCATGAGGTATTAGTCATTGATCAGAAAAATTGGCAATTAGTGCAAAGGATTCCTGTTGCTGGTCAGCCGGTGTTTGTGATGTCCAGGCCGGATGGACGCCAGGTCTGGGTGAATTTTGCTTTTCCGGATAACCACAAAGTACAGGTGATTGACGTTAAAGACTTGGCCGTCATCAAAACCCTGGAGCCAGGTAAAGCCGTGCTGCACATGGAGTTCACGCCACGTGGTGAAGCGGTCTGGATGGCGGTGCGCGATGATGATAAGGTTAAAGTTTATGCTACCGAAACCTTGGAACCGACCGATGAATTACCGGCGCATAAACCCAGTGGCATATTTTTTAGTCACCGTGCGCATAAATTGGGTCTTTGAGTGTTAACAGCGCTGGAAAAACAATTGCTGAATGATTATCAGCAGGAGTTTCCACTCACTGAAAGACCGTTTTTGCAAATTGCTCAAGCATTGTCGACCCGAGAAGAAGTGGTGATTAAGGCTTATCAACAATTCGCCGATCAACAGATCATCAGTCGCATTGGGCCGGTGATCACACCGAATCATTTAGGTGCGAGTGCCTTAGTCGCCATGGCCGTGAATGAGGAGGATTTGGAAACAGTGGCGGATTTGGTGAGTAGTTACCCAAATGTCAATCACAATTATGAACGTGAGAATGCCGTTAATCTCTGGTTTGTGTTGATGGCTGAAGATGAAAGCCGTTTGCTTAATTTGGTTGCCGAGATTGAACAGCGTTCCGGGTATACCGCTATGCGTTTGCCTATGCTGGCTGATTTTTATATTAATTTGGGTTTTCAACTGGAATGGAATGATGCTTAGTTTGGATGAGCGCATTTTGTTGGCGGTGCAGAACGGTTTACCGATTTGCTCTAGACCCTATCAAGCAATTGCCGATGAGTTGCTGATTAGTGAAGCCCAATTGCTAGAACGTTTGCAGGCGCTTCGTCAACAAGGTGTAATCAAACGTTGGGGCGTCATTGTTAAACATCGACCCTTGGGCTACAAGGCTAATGCGATGATTGTTGTGAATGTACCGGATGAACGGGTGGTTGAATTGGGCAAAAAGCTCAGTGCTGAACCGGTCGTGAATCTGTGTTATCAGCGTCCCCGTCAAGGTGAACGTTGGCCCTACAACCTTTATTGTATGATCCACGGTAAAGATCGTGCCATGGTAGAAGCTCATTGGCAGAGGCTGCAGCAGCAGTGTGGTCTAGGGGATTTTATGAGTGAAATACTATTCAGTCGTCGCTGCTTTAAACAACGAGGCGCCTGGTACCCAGGGGGGCAGGCGTTGCATGGATGAGTTGGACAAACGCATCATTAATCAGCTACAACAAGGTTTTCCAATTTGTGAGCAGCCTTATGCGCAAGTGTCTGCATCATTAGGTATTCCGGTTGCTGAATTATTGCAGCGTTTACAGAGTTTGCTCGATAGCGGTGTCTTAAGTCGTTTCGGACCTTTGTTCCATGCTGAGCAAATGGGCGGGGCTTTAACACTGGCCGCTCTACAGGTACCGGAGTCACGTTTTGAGGAAGTAAGTGAACAGGTGAATGCTTTTCCCGAAGTGGCGCATAATTATGCCCGTGACCATAGTTTGAATATGTGGTTTGTGGTGGCAACCGAACGTCCGGAACAAGTGGATGCCGTTTTATCGGCCATTGAGGCCAAAACGGGTTTAAAAGTCTTAAATATGCCCAAAATCCGGGAATATTATGTCGGTTTACAACTGGAAGCCTAGTGATGGAATTAGATGTCATTGACCGTCAGTTGATTGTCCTTACGCAGAAGGGCTTACCCCTCACAGAGCAGCCGTATCATCAGCTGGCGGAACAACTAGCAATCAGTGCAGATGAAGTGATGCAACGTTTTCGAAGCATGCAAGATCAGGGGGTGATTCGTCGTATCGCTGCGGTTCCCAATCACTATAAACTCGGTTATGGCTTTAATGGTATGACAGTCTGGGATGTCGAAGATGCAGTGGTTGATCAGTTGGGAGAATTGGTTGCGGCACTGCCTTTTGTGAGTCATTGTTATCAGCGGCCCCGACATTTGCCTGACTGGCCTTATAACTTGTTTGCCATGATTCATGCTAAAACTGCCGCGGATGCGGATACCCAGATTCTAAGAGTAGGGGAAGTGCTTGAGGGGCATGTGCGTGGTCATCAGGTTTTGTATAGCAGTCGGATTTTGAAAAAGACCGGTTTGCGGATTGCGAGTTAAGCAATGTTTCGTTTAAGCCAATATATGCATGAACTGGCGCATCCCAAGCCCTTGGCTCCCGCCCGCCGACCCTCGGGGCCGGTAGTGATCTGGAATTTGATCCGTCGCTGTAATTTAACGTGTAAGCATTGCTATACCACCTCGGCGGATATTGATTTTCCGGGTGAATTGAGTACGCCTGAAATTTACGCTGTCATGGATGACTTAAAACAGTTTAAAGTGCCGGTGCTGATTCTGTCGGGTGGAGAACCTTTGTTGCACCCGGACATTTTTGCAATTTCCCGTCGCGCCAAACAGCTAGGCTTTTATGTGGCCTTATCCTCCAATGGCACGCTGATTACGCCCGATAACATTGCTGAAATTGCCTCAATTGGCTATCAATACATTGGGGTGAGTCTGGATGGTTTGCAGCAAGCACACGACCAATTCCGCCAGAAACCCGGTTCATTTGCAGCCTCCATAGCCGGTATTCGCTTGTTACGAGAACATGGTATTAAGGCCGGAATACGATTTACCCTGACGCAAGAGAATGCCCATGATTTTGCCGCCTTACTCGATTTGATGGATGCTGAGGACATCGATAAGTTTTATTTGTCGCATCTTAATTATGGCGGTCGTGGCAATCGTAATCGTGAAAATGATGCGGAACATCGTCTGACCCGGGAGGTGATGGATGTCTTGATTGAACGTGCCTGGCAATGGCAACAGGCAGGCAAGGAACGCGAAGTGGTAACCGGCAATAATGATGCGGATGCAGTTTATTTCTTACATTGGGTGCAACGACATTTTCCTGAGCAGTCGGCTCATATTCAGGCCAAACTGCAACAGTGGGGCGGGAACGCCTCTGGTGTCAATGTGGCGAATATCGATAATCTCGGCAATGTTCACCCTGATACTTTTTGGTGGCATTACAATCTGGGGAGTGTCCGGGACAGGCCTTTTTCAGAAATCTGGCAAGATCAAACCGATCCTTTGATGGCGGGTTTGAAATCTTCCCCAAGACCCCTGAAAGGTCGATGTGGTGACTGTGCTTATCAAAGCATCTGTAACGGCAATACCCGTGTGCGCGCCCATCAATTAACAGGTGATTTTTGGGCCGAAGACCCGGGGTGTTATCTGATCTAAATAAAGGGGCCAGGCTCATTTTTATTAATTGAGCCTGGCCCCTTTATGCTTGTTTATTTGATGTCCAGGACGTCTTGCATGTCGTAGCAGCCGGGTTGTTTTTGGGCTAACCAGATGGCCGCTCGGACGGCGCCGTTAGCGAAAGTCATACGACTGGTGGCTTTATGGGTGATTTCGACACGTTCGCCTTCATCGGCAAACATAACCGTATGTTCACCGACAATGTCACCGGCACGAATGGTTGAAAAACCAATGGTGGTTCTATTGCGGGCGCCGGTGTCGCCTTCACGGCCATAGATGGCACAATCTTTTAAATCCCGACCCAGCGCAGCAGCAACGACTTCTCCCATACGCAGAGCTGTCCCAGATGGGGCGTCGACCTTGTGTCGGTGGTGGGCTTCGATGACTTCGATGTCAGTATATGAGCCCATGACTTTTGCAGTGATTTCCAACAGTTTTAACGACAAATTAACACCTACGCTGAAGTTGGGTGCCAGTACCAGACCAATATCAGAAGCGGTCTGCTGTATGAGTTGTTTTTGTGTTTCACTATAACCGGTGGTGCCGATGACAACCGGTTTACCCGCAGCGCGGCAAGTAGCAATGTAGTCCAGTGAAGCGTCAGGACGCGTGAAGTCGATTAAGACATCAAACGCATCAAGCTTGTCACTCAGGTTGTCGGTGACAGTCACGCCTAAAGTCGCGATGCCAGCCAGTTCACCGGCATCTCGACCAATAGCCAGACTGCCTGGTCGTGAGATGGCTACAGTGAGTTCGGCCTGTTGTTCAGCGGCAATCGCTTTAATTAAACTGAGTCCCATGCGGCCGGAAACGCCGACCAGAGCGATACGCAACATGATTTATCCTGTTAATTTGTCAAAAAAGCTTTTCACACCGTCTATGAAACCGTGCTCTTGTGGACTGTGTTTTTTGCCACCACCACTTAGGGATTCAGCCAGCTTTTCAATCAACTCCCGTTGTTCTTTGGTCAAATGAACCGGCGTTTCTAGTTGTACCCGACATAATAAATCGCCGACAGCTCCACCACGCACCGGTTTTACGCCTTTACCTCGCAAGCGAAACAGCTTGCCGGTTTGGGTTTCAGCGGGGATTTTAAGCATGACTTTGCCATCTAAAGTGGGTACCTCGATGTCACCGCCCAAACAAGCGGTTGGATAGCTAATCGGTACTTCGCAGTATAAATTTGCGCCATCACGGGTAAAGATACTGTGCTCTTTAACTTTGACCTGAACATATAAATCACCGCTTGGTCCACCGTTAATGCCGGCTTCACCTTCGCCAGACAAGCGAATCCTATCACCGGTATCGACACCTGCAGGCACTTTAACCGATAAGGTTTTGGTTTCTTTAACCCGACCCTGGCCGTGACATTTGTGGCAAGGATCTTTAATTTGTTTGCCTGAACCGTGGCAAGTCGGACAAGTTTGTTGAACGGAGAAAAAGCCTTGTTGCATGCGAACCTGTCCATGCCCATGACAGGTTGAACAACTGACTGGTGTACTGCCTTTTTTAGCACCAGTACCGTTACATTCACCGCAGCTCACCATAACGGGAACTTTGAGGGTGGTTTCGGTACCACCTACGGCTTCTTCGAGTGTCAATTCCAGATTGTAGAGTACGTCCGAACCTCGTTGGACGTTACTGCGTTGGCCACCCCGGCTGCCGCCACCAAATATGTCACCAAATACATCGCCAAAGATATCGCTGAAATTCTCGGCGCCGCCGAAACCACCTCGGCCACCACCCATAGACGAATCAACACCTGCATGACCGAATTGATCATAAGCGGCCCGTTTTTTCGGATCGGAGAGAATTTCGTAAGCTTCTTTAATCTCTTTGAATTTTTTTTCGGCTTCTTCCGGATTATCTTTATTACGATCCGGATGATATTTCATCGCCATGCGCTTATAGCTTTTTTTGATTTCAGCTTCGCTGGCGTTTTTGCCTAGATCAAGGAGTTTATAAAAGTCTTCTTTTGCGGCCATTTTTACTATGGATTAGGTTTGGGTCTGCTACATTCTAACAATGCCGGAGCAGGTCAGTAGCTTTAATTGATGATAAAACATTTCTTTCAATCATTTTCTACTAAGCCAGCTTAAGCTTGTCTTGGTAGTGAAATGCTAGATTCAGTCAGCACAGGCTTTAATCGTGACAGGCTACTCATTTTTCATGTGCTAGCCTGTCCGATCAAAGCCATTCAAGACGCTTATTACTTTTTGTCGTCCTTCACTTCTTCATACTCGGCATCCACGACATTATGGTCGTCGCTTGCCTCAGATTGAGCAGACTGAGCTTGCTCAGCTCCAGCACCCTGTTGAGCATAAACGCGCTCAGCCAATTTGCCTGACAATTCAGTTAAGGCGTTGGTTTTGGCTTCAATAGCGTCTTTGTCTTCGCCTTTCAGCGTCTCTTGCAATTCAGTGATAGCGGTTTCAATCGCTGCCTTCTCATCGCTACTGACTTGATCACCTAGTTCTTTCATTGATTTCTCGGTAGCGTGAATCATGCCTTCTGCTGTATTACGAGCCGAGACTAATGCCGCTACTTTACGATCTTCATCAGCATGGGCTTCGGCATCACGAATCATACGTTCAACTTCGTCATCGGATAAACCGCTGGAAGCTTTAATCACAATCGATTGTTTTTTGCCGGTGGCTTTGTCTTTGGCCGAAACGTTCAAAATACCGTTCGCATCAATGTCAAATGACACTTCGATTTGTGGAATGCCGCGTGGTGCAGGTGGAATGTCCTGCAAATCAAAACGGCCCAGAGATTTATTGCCCGAGGCGACTTCGCGCTCACCTTGTAAGACATGAATGGTAACCGCTGTTTGATTATCGTCTGCAGTCGAGAAAACCTGAGAAGCATTAGTCGGAATGGTGGTGTTTTTCTCAATCAGTTTAGTCATTACACCGCCCATGGTTTCGATCCCCAAAGACAAGGGGGTAACGTCCAGTAACAGTACGTCTTTGACATCACCACCCAGTACACCGGCCTGAACAGCCGCGCCCAGCGCTACCGCTTCGTCAGGGTTGACGTCTTTACGTGGTTCTTTACCAAAGATGTCTTTAACGAATTGTTGAACTTTTGGCATACGGGTTTGACCACCCACCAAAATCACATCGTTAATTTTTGAAGTAGAAACACCGGCGTCTTTGATCGCTTGCAAACAAGGCGCTTTGGTTCTTTCAATCAGTTCCTCAACCAGTGACTCCAGTTTGGCACGGGTCAGTTTTACGTTTAAGTGCTTTGGACCTGTGGCATCGGCAGTGATATACGGCAGATTAACATCGGTTTGTTCAGCTGAAGACAGTTCGATTTTGGCTTTTTCAGCGGCTTCTTTCAGACGTTGCAATGCCAATGGATCATTATGCAGATCAATACCGCTATCGCGTTTGAATTCGCTCGCCAGGAAATCGATGATGCGCAGGTCAAAATCTTCACCGCCCAAGAAGGTATCACCGTTGGTGGCTAATACTTCAAACTGGTGTTCGCCTTCAATTTCGCTGATTTCGATAATGGAGATATCGAAGGTACCGCCACCTAAGTCATAAACAGCAATGGTGGTGTCGCCTTTAGGCTTGTCCATACCAAACGCTAAAGCCGCGGCGGTAGGTTCATTAATAATACGTTTGACATCCAGACCGGCAATACGGCCAGCATCTTTGGTCGCCTGGCGTTGTGAATCATTGAAATAAGCCGGAACCGTAATAACCGCTTCGGTCACTTCTTCACCTAAAAAAGCCTCAGCGTCTTTTTTCAGTTTCATCAGAACCCGTGAAGAGACTTCGGGTGGAGCCATTTTTTTGCCATGGCATTCTACCCAAGCGTCGCCATTATTGGCTTCCATGATTTTGTAAGGCACCATTTTGATGTCTTTTTGCACCGCGTCTTCTTTGAAGCGACGACCAATCAAACGCTTGATGGCGAATAAGGTATTTTCTGGGTTGGTGACCGCCTGACGTTTGGCGGATTGACCGACTAAGACTTCGTTGTCAGAAGTAAATGCAATAATGGAAGGCGTGGTACGGGCACCTTCGCTGTTTTCGATTACACGTGCTGTACCGTTTTCTAAAACAGCCACACACGAGTTGGTGGTGCCTAAATCGATACCGATCATTTTAGCCATTGAAATTCTCCGAACTTGAATAATTATTAAAAACTTGAAATCAATATAGGGGTGGAATCAGCCATTTCAAGCCTGATTCGTCATTTATTTCTGCGCTACTCGGCTTTGGCGACCACCACCATAGCTGGACGCAGTAAACGACCGTTTATAACGTAGCCTTTTTGGAATACCGTAATCACGTGACCCGGTTCTACAGTTGAACTGGGCTGCATTACCATCGCCTGATGTAATTCAGGATTAAATGCTTGATTGGTTGGGTCTATGGCTTCGATATTGAATTTAGCGAATACCGATTCAAACTGTTTGATGGTCAGTTCACTGCCTTCACGTAATTTCTGAACTTCTGGATTATCACTGGAAGCTGCTTGCATGCCCAATTCCAGACTATCAATGACGCTGAGCAATTCTTTGGCGAATTTGCTTAAACCGAATTTGCGTTCATCATCCAGATCTTTTTGAACGCGTTTTTTCAGGTTTTCCATTTCGGCCTGAACCCGTAAGGCTTTTTCCAAATGGCTGGCAGCCAGTTGTTCAGCTGCAATCAGTTTTGTTTGTAAGTCTTCCAAAGATATTTCAGCGATTTCAGGTGCAGATTCGCTGGTTTCAGTCGTCAGATCGATTGCTGCTTGATCAGCGATGTCGACTGTTTCTGTTTCTTGGGCAGTTTCAAGCACTTCAGCATCCACTTCGGTTTCAGGTTGTTGCTCATGGCTTGATTGTTGGTGACTCATTGATAACTCCAGGGATTTAAAACGAATTGGCTAAAGAAATAGGGACGTTTATTTGGAATTCAAGGCCGCGCCGAGTAATTTGGCGGTCACGTCCACAAAAGGAATGACTTTTTCATAGGCCATGCGGGTTGGGCCTATCACGCCCAAGACACCGACGACCTCATTATTGACCGAGTAGGGAGCTGTCACCAGACTGCAGCGGTCAAAGGCGCTGTAGCCGGATTCCTCGCCGATAAAAATTTGTACGCCATCGGCTTGCAAGCATTGATCCAGAAGATGAATCACACTGCGTTTTTGGCTAAATGCGTCAAATAATTGTTTCAGGCGTTCCATGTCAGAAAGCTCTGAAAACTCCATTAAGTTGGTTTGTCCGCTGAGCACATAGTCTTCATTAGGTTGCTCGGTGAAGGTGAGTTGCGCCATATTGACGGCATCGATCATGCCTTGATTGACCTGATCTTTATCGCTTTCCATATCTTTAAGGATAAAGTCACGTATGCGACTGAGATTTTGGCCAGAATAACGGGCATTCAGGTAGTTAGCGGCTTGTTGTAATTCCGCGGGTGAAAATACTTTATCGGTATGAATGATTTTGTTATGGACTTCTTCGCCATCGGTCACAAAAATCACCAATACCCGATTATTCGCCATGGGCAGAAATTCGATATGCTGCAGGCTAATGCTTTCTCGGCGTGGCAAGGTCACTACGCCTGCCATTTTAGTGACATCCGATAATAAACGAGAGGCCTTGGCTAATACGGCAGCGGGATTGTCATGATCCAGTCGTAAGGATTGCTGCAATTGTTGCAGTTCACTACTCACCAGGGGCTGAACCGTTAGCAGACTGTCGACAAACAGTCGATAGCCACTCACGGTGGGTACACGACCGGCTGAGGTATGAGGTGAATGGATTAAGCCCATGTCTTCAAGGTCGGCCATTACATTCCGAATGCTGGCAGGGCTTAAATTCAGCTGGCTGTCTTTGGAAAGCGCGCGTGAACCAACGGGCTGACCATCATGGATGTAGCGTTCTACCAATGATTTCAGCAGATAGAGTGAGCGGTCATTTAAGTCAGTTGGTTTAATCACAGCATTACCAGATAGGATTTAGCACTCTTGCTGAGTGAGTGCCAAAAATTATCAGCTGCCCTAATCCTTGTCAACCATGGCAAGCCTGTTTTTAACGACTACGCTTAACTCTGTCACTGCTGACATTTATTTGTATAATCCAACCATCATTCAAAATTACAGTCTAGCGCATGCCAACACGCTTTCAATGCATAGGAATTATTGCCAAATCGGGTGATCCTGGAATCGCCGGTACGCTGAATCAGTTGTATCAGTATTTGCTTGAAAGAGGATATCGCGTCGTCATCGATGAGGCGAGTGCGGGTTTGATCCATGCTCATAGCGTGTTGGCCCTCCCAATTGGTAGCGTTTCTCAACATGCGGATTTAATCATTGCGGTTGGAGGCGATGGCACCTTTCTCACTGCTGCCCGAGCGGCTGCAAATGACGAAATACCGATACTGGGTGTCAATTTAGGACGCTTAGGCTTTCTGGTGGATATTTCACCTAAACACTTGCAAGACCGTTTGGAGCCGATTCTGGCTGGGCATTACAAAACGGAACGCCGGCATTTATTGCGCGCAACCATTATCCGCGAACAGGCCATCATTCATCAGCAAACCGCAATCAATGAAGTAGTGGTGCATCGTTGGGTGACACCCAGCATGATAGAAATCATTACCCACATTGACGGGACTTATTTAAATACCCAGCGCTCCGATGGCTTGATAGTAGCCACACCGACAGGTTCGACCGCGTATTCTTTGTCTGCGGGTGGTCCCATTCTGCATCCGGCACTGAATGCCTTAGTCCTAGTGCCATTAAATCCCCATACCTTATCAAACCGGCCCATTGTGATAAATGATGATTCGGAAATCGAAATCAGTTTTAATAATGCCAAGCAATTTAATGCCCAAGTGACCTGTGATCATCTGGATATTCCAGATGTGCGTAGCAGCGACACCATACGCATTCAAAAAGCAGAACGTCCGATAACGATTTTGCATCCTGAAGATCATGACTTTTTTAATATTCTACGCAGTAAGCTCAATTGGAGCGGCGGCTATCCGGGAAACTAAATGCTGGTAAATTTGTCGATTGCTGATTTGGCGGTAGTACAGTCTTTAGACCTGGGGCTTGAGCCGGGTATGTCGGTTTTGACCGGTGAAACAGGCGCCGGTAAATCGATTTTGTTGACTGCTTTGGGTTTGGCCTTGGGTGATAGAGCAGATTCAGCTTATGTTAGACCTAATGCAAAACGTGCCGAAGTTAATCTGGAATTTGATTTAAGTGATGCGCCTTTAGCCAGACAATGGCTGTTAGACAATGAGTTGGATGATGGAGAGTTGTGCTTGATACGCCGAACCATCAGTGATGACGGGCGCTCTAAAGCCTATATCAATAATACGCCTGTTAATTTGCAAACTTTGCAAAGTCTGAGTCGTTTGTTGGTGGAAATTCATGGTCAGCATGCGCACTTAACTTTGCTCGACAATGATCAACAACGCAGCTTATTAGACAGTTATGCCCGCAATGAGTCTTTGTTGACAGAAATTGCTGAGGTGTATAAACAGCATAGGTCGGCCTCTAAAGAATTACATGACTTGCAACAGCAGGGTAGTGATCAAAGTGATCGAGAAGATTTGTTGCGTTATCAACTGAACGAACTGCAAGCATTAGATCTCGACCACTTTGATTACACCAGTCTGGCTGAACAACACCATAAACTGGCCAATCTGGGTAAAATTCTGAGTGTAGGTCGGCAACAGTTGGAACTGCTTTATGACCATGACCAGCAAAACTTAAGTGACAGTTTACGTCGTTGTGTAAACGAACTGACTGATTTAGCTGGTTATGCTGCAGAGCTTAATCCCGTTGTTGAATTGTTAAGCGAAGCGGAGATTCAGATTAATGAAGCCAGTCAGGCACTGAGACGTTTTCTCGATCACCAGGAAACCGATCCGCAACAATTCGAATGGCTGGAAACTCAGTTGGCGCTTATTCAGCAATTAAGTCGTAAACATAGAACACCGCCTGAACAATTACCGGAAATTGCCCAGCAGATCGCCAAACAACTCAAGGCGATGACCCACAGCGGTGAGCGTATCGAGACGCTTAAACTGGAATCTCAGCAGTTATTTAATCGTTATCAGGAATTGGCGAAAGCTCTGCGTCAGAGTCGTTTGCAAGCGGCACAGGATTTGCAGTCAGGCATTTCTAAAACGATACAGGAATTAGGTTTGCCGCATGGTCAGTTTCTGGCTGAAGTGAAACCTTTAGTTTCCTCAGAACCACAACTACAGGGTTTGGATCAGATTGAGTTTTTAATCAGTACTAATCCGGGTTTGCCCGCTAAGCCTTTGTCCAAAGTGGCTTCCGGTGGGGAACTGTCGAGAGTCAGTCTGGCCATTCAGGTCACGACTAGTACCGATAAAACTACGCCCACCATGATATTTGATGAAGTAGATTCTGGAATTGGCGGTGGCATAGCTGAAATTGTGGGACAGAAATTACGACAGTTGAGTGGCAAGCGTCAGGTCTTGTGCGTGACCCATTTGCCCCAGGTTGCCGCTCAGGCGCATCAGCATCTTTTTGTTGCCAAAGATCAGCAACGGGATATTACGGCCTCAACCGTATTCAATCTAAGTGAACAAGAAAGAGTACAAGAATTGGCGCGCATGTTAGGTGGTGTAACGATAACCGCTAATACACTGGCGCATGCCGCCGAAATGCTTGAATTGGGTTCTCGCCAATAAACCCAGTGCTTAGTCAAACCAGTTGAGTTTTTCGTGTAGTTCCACCACAGTGCCGACAATGATCAGAGTGGGGGATTGCAAAGCGGCTGCGCTGACCCGTTCTTGAATATTGGTCAGATTGCCTGTGACAATTTTTTGTTCAGCAGTCGTGCCTTTCTGAATAATCGCGACCGGATGATTGGGTTCACAGCCATGCGCCATCAATTGTTCGCAAATGACGGGTAATCCTTGTAAGCCCATGTAAATGACGACTGTTTGACGCGGAGCCGCCAGTTGTGGCCAGTTAAGATTGATCGTACCGTCTTTCAAATGCCCGGTTACAAAGGTACAGGACTGGGCATGGTCGCGATGCGTCAGTGGAATACCGCTATAACTGGCGCAACCGCTGGCCGCAGTCACACCGGGCACCACTTGAAAACTAATGCCATATTGCAACAGCGTTTCAATTTCTTCACCACCCCGGCCAAATATAAAAGGATCGCCACCTTTCAAACGCGCCACCCGTTTGCCGGCCAGGGCTTGTTGGGCTAACAGTTCATTGATCGAGTCTTGAGGCAAGCTGTGGTTATCGCGTTCCTTGCCGACATAGATTTTTTCGGCATCGCGCCGGGCTAAATCCACAATGGCCGGCGCAACTAAACGGTCATAGACAATGACGTCGGCTTGTTGCATCAGACGTAACGCTTTAAACGTCAGCAAGTCGGGGTCCCCGGGGCCGGCTCCGATCAGATAGACTTCTCCCCGCTGGTGCTGATCTTGTGCTTGCTGTACTGTTTCCGCCAATAATTTTTCAGCTTGAGCCATTCTGCCACTGAAAACCAGTTCAGCGATGGGGCCTTGTAAAACCCTTTCCCAGAAAATGCGTCTTTGGGGTGGATAGCTGATGCGTTGTTTGACCAAGGGCCGGAACTGGTCGGCTAGTTCTGCCAGTTTGCCAAAAGCACTGGGTATGGCAGATTCAATTTTGCCACGCAATAACCGGGTTAAAACAGGTGAGGCGCCTCCAGAAGCCACAGCGACCATCAGTGGAGAGCGGTCTATAATCGCCGGAAAAATGAAATTACCCAGATCGGGTCTGTCGACTACATTGACCCATACACCCAGTGCTTTGGATTGTGCTGCAATCCCAGCGTTGAGTGTAGTGTTGTCGGTGGCAGCAACCACCAACTGAACGTTTTGAATGTCATCCGGCTCAAAAGCTTTGAGTTTAATCGCTAAATTGTGTTGTTTTTGCAGTTCTGCGACGCGTGGAACAATATTGAGGGCAACGACCGTGATATCGACACCGGCTTTGATGAGTAATTCAAGTTTGCGCGCAGCGACTTCTCCGCCGCCCACCACCAAGCAGCGTTGTTGTTGCAGATTTAAGAATAAAGGCAAATATTGCATCGCGATTCGAGATCAATAGAGAGTTAATGGTATGATTGAAGCAAGCCCTTATTTATCACAAGCCCATGTTTGAATTCGATATTGAAGTAGATGCCAGTGGATTGCAATGTCCTTTACCTTTATTGCGACTAAAGAAGGCTATGATGGAACTTGAAAGCGGGCAAGTGGTTAAAATTATTGCCACTGATCCTGCAGCGCACCTGGATTTCGGGGTTTTTATGGATCAGGCTGGGCATGAGGCCTTGCATATTGCCCGTCAGGAACACCAGCAAATTTTCTTTATCCGTAAACACTAGTTAATCCCTGAGGCTGATGACCGGCCAGCCAGCGTTTTCAGCATGTTGGCGCAAGATGTCATCTGGATCTACAACCACCGGATTATCCACCAGACTCAATAGCGGTAAGTCATTATGGGAATCGCTGTAAAACCAGCTGTTTGCCAATGTTTCATCGCTATTTGCCAGCCAGTTGTTTAAATGCGTGATTTTGCCTTTTTGATAGCAGGGCGTTTCATTGAAACGACCCGTATAACGGCCATCAATCAATTCCGGCGTTGTCGCCAACAAATGTTCGATTCCATATAAGGCCACAATGGGTGCGGTCACGAAACGGTTGGTGGCAGTAATCACCATCAGGGTATCACCCTGACGACGATGTTTTTCAACCAGTTCATGGGCAGCCGTCAAGGTAATGGGTTTGATCAATTCTTCGACAAATTCATTGCGCCAGCGATACAGACTTTCTACATCATGCTGAGCAAGCGGGGCCAGGGAAAAGTTTAGAAACTCAACAATATCAAGCGTGCCTTGTTTGTAATCTTCATAAAACTTTTTATTGGCCGCTTCGTAATAGTCTTTATCGACTATGCCTTTGTCGACCAAAAATTGTCCCCATAAATAATCACTGTCATTAGCAATCAGTGTGTTATCGAGATCAAAAATTGCGAGTGTCACTGTATAACCTTTTTAAAAATCATCAGCGGTTTGTGGCTTATGCCGCTGAATTGTGGAACAATTGAGCCATTAATTTTTAGGCACCCTGCGGACTGAGATATTTCAATCCTGATTGAGGTGCAAATCATACAGGTTTTTTAAATGATAGACTCGAAAGGATACCGGCCTAATGTCGGCATTATCCTTTGCAATGACCACGGTCAGGTGTTTTGGGCAAAGCGCAAGGGCGCAAATTCTTGGCAATTTCCACAAGGTGGAATTGATGACAATGAAGATCCTGAAACAGCCATGTATCGTGAGTTGTGGGAGGAGACTGGCTTACAGGCTGAACATGTAGAATTATTGGGTCGTACCCGTTATTGGTTACGCTATAAATTACCCGATCGTTATGTGCGCAAAAACTCTTCGCCGCTATGCATAGGACAGAAACAGATTTGGTTTATTCTGCGCTTACTCAGCGATGAAAGTCAGGTGCGTTTTGATTGTGGCCACAAACAAGAGTTTGATAATTGGCGTTGGGTGGATTATTGGTTTCCTTTGAACGATGTCGTCTATTTTAAACGTCGGGTTTATCGTAAAGCCATGGATGAATTAGGCGAGTTTTTGATCGATGATCATGTCCATGTCGATCCTCAAGGCTATTTGTCTGGCAAATAATCCATAATCTTTGCTGTCCACGCAGGTCTCGGCGTGACTGTATTAAATGCTTAAATGGAGTCCTTCCCCAATGCGCAAATTGATTTATTTAACTGCGTTCTGTTTACTGACTGCGACCGTTGCGGCTGAAACGGTTGTGGTCTCGTTGGAAAAAGATAACGCGATTGCGATACTGGATGCACAGGAAGGCAAATTAAACAAAACAGTGCCGGTTGGTCAACGTCCAAGGGGAATAGCCCTGAGTGCTGATCAGAAAAGTTTGTTCGTCGCTACCAGTGACGATCACACCATCAAAATTTTTGATACCAGCAGTTGGAAAGAGGCGGGTCGATTACCTTCCGGAGAGGATCCTGAAACCTTTGCCTTAAGTCCTGACGGCAAACTGATGTATGTTTCCAATGAAGATGATAGCCAAGTCACGGTGATTGATATTGCCGCAAAGAAAGCCATTAAAACCATTAAAGTTGGTGTTGAGCCTGAGGGTATTGCTGCCAGCGCCGATGGCAAATGGCTGGTAAGTGCCTCTGAAACTACCAATATGCTGCACTGGATTGATACCCAAAACTGGAGCATAGTCGAAAACACTTTAGTCGATCCAAGACCACGAGCAGCCAGTTTTACTGCCGACAGTGCTGAATTATGGGCCACTTCGGAAATGGCGGGAACGGTTGTGGTGGTAGATGCGGCTTCTAAACAAATCACCCACACGATTAAACTGGAAGTGCCAGGCTTGAATAATGATCTGATCCAGCCGGTCGGGGTGCTTATCGACAAAAATCGTCGTTATGCCTATGTAGCATTGGGTCCAGCTAATCGAGTGGCAGTGATCAATGCCAAAACCTACCAGGTTGAACAGTATCTATTGGTTGGTCAAAGAGTCTGGAATCTGGCGTTTTCCTCGGATCAGCAACGTTTATTCACTACCAATGGCTTGAGCAACGATGTTTCCATTATTGATTTAGCTAATTTTAAAGTGACTAAATCGGTTGCGGTGGGTCGTTATCCTTGGGGTGTTGCGGTCAAACCATGAAGGCTTTAAATATAGATAATCTGAGTTTTGCCTATGGCAATCAACTCGCTCTGGATCAAATCAGTTTAGACGTTAGGAGTGGCGAGTGCTGCATGCTTCTGGGTCCCAATGGCGCAGGTAAAAGTACCTTGTTTGCTTTGATTACGCGTTTATATGACAGTCACAAAGGCCGTATTGAATTATGTGGTTTTGATGTGCGCCAACAAAGTCGTCAAGCCTTAGCGTATTTAGGCGTGGTATTTCAACAAACTACTCTGGATCCTGATTTGTCAGTGATGCAAAATTTGCGTTATCACGCCGCCTTGCATGGGATTGGTCGACGGGAGGCAGATAAACGCATCCAGGAAGAATTAGAGCGTTTGCGTATGTTTGAGCGTAGTCATGAGAAAGTCAGGCAATTAAATGGCGGGCATAAACGTCGGGTTGAAATTGCGCGCGCCTTGTTACATAAACCACGCTTATTGTTGCTAGACGAGCCTACCGTAGGTCTGGATATGCCCAGTCGAGAAGCCATTGTGCAGCATGTTCATGATTTGGTCGAAGTTCAACAGCTAGCCGTGTTGTGGGCGACTCATTTGATTGACGAAATCGCTGAAGAAGACAGCGTGGTGATTTTGCATCGTGGACGGATTCGCGCTCAGGGTGGTTTGCAAAATCTCTTGTCGGAATCACAAACTGAAAATATCGAACAATTGTTCAAGCACCATACAGTAGGTGTCGCATGATGAGAGTAGGGCATTATGCACTGGCTATGCAGGGAATCGTAGGGCGCGAATTATTACGCTTTTTACACCAACGCGAGCGCTTTATTTCAGCTTTGGTCAGACCTTTAGTGTGGTTGTTTGTATTTGCGGCAGGTTTTCGAGCGGCGTTGGGAATTGCTATTAGTCCGCCTTATGAAACCTATATTCTGTATGAGGTATACATTACCCCCGGATTACTGGGTATGATCCAATTGTTTAATGGCATGCAAAGTTCCTTGAGTATGGTGTATGACCGTGAAATGGGCAGTATGCGCATGTTAATGGTCTGTCCGTTGCCGCGCTGGTTTTTACTGGTTTGTAAATTGATTGCCGGTACCGCGGTTTCCATTTTACAAGCCTACGCTTTTCTGTTGATTGCCTGGCTGTATGATATTCAGGCGCCTTTGGCGGGTTACCTGTATATCCTCCCAGCTTTGCTGTTGTCAGGTCTGATGCTGGGAGCCTTGGGTTTATTACTCTCGTCTCTGATTCGGCAACTGGAGAATTTTGCCGGAGTTATGAACTTTGTCATTTTTCCATTGTTTTTCATGTCGACGGCTTTATATCCCTTATGGAAAATCAAGGAATCCAGTCAGTGGTTATATTGGTTGGCGCAATACAATCCGTTTTCGCTGGCAGTTGAAATGATTCGTTTTGCGCTGTATGAACAATTTAATGTTTTTGCTGCAAGTGGTGTGGCTTTGGCATTTTTGCTGTTTATGAGTCTGGCTATATTGGGTTACAACCCGTCCAGAGGGATGATGGTTAAGAAAACGGGTGCTGGTAGTTCATAATTTGCCGCTTGAATGACAATAAAAAAGGCCAGACAAGAAATTGTCTGGCCTTTTTTAGTTTAGAAACTGCGTTTTATTTATGATCGCCGCAGCATTTGCTCATGTCACCACCATGGCTGGCACAATGCACTGCACCACATTCGTGGGCAGCCGCTGTGTGATCGTGGTGATCTTTGCAATGCGCAGGACCGCACTCATGGGTGCCTTGGGCACAATGGCTGGCGCAATCATGTTTGCTGCTATCAGCGCAATGTTTTACACAGCTTGCATCATGTCCTTCGCAGTGTTTAACACAATCATGGCCTGCCGCTGCTTTAGGATCAGCACAATGTTTGATGCATTGTTTGCTTTTTTTGCCTTTGGCATGGGCACAATGTTCTTTGCAATCATGTGCTGCTTTGTGATTTTTATCACAATGTTCAGGTTTCACTTCTGCGGCAGGGGTCGCGACAGGAGTGGTAGTAGGAGCGACTACTTCAGCTTGTGCAGGTGCCTCGGCAACCGGACTAGTGGCTTCACAACCTGCTAATGCAAACATTGCGGTTAAAGCCAGTGCGAAAAGTGTGTTTTGTTGTTTCATAATTCACCTCGTTGTGTAAGTCTGGGACTTATTCTAGGTTTGGATTAGCTTATGTCAATCAAAACTGTGTTATTTAACACAGTTTAATAATATGGCTAAAAAAGTATCGATTGGTATTCGATTGTTAAGTATGCCGCTCAGGCCCGTAAAGTAAAGGTGACTGGGCCGTTATTAATCAGGGAAACCTGCATATCCGCTCCAAACTGTCCAAATTGACATCCGGGTAACTGCAGCAAGGCTTGTTGTTGAAGATAAGCAAATAATTCCCGAGCATGATCGGGTGAAGCGGAGGATGCAAAACTGGGGCGATTGCCTTTGTCGGTGTTGGCGGCCAAAGTAAATTGTGGAACAAGCAATAATTGTCCTTGAATTTCGCTGAGCTTGAGATTCATCTTGCCTTCCGCATCGGCAAAGATTCGATAATTGAGGATACGTTCTAACAAACGATCGGCATTGCGAGTGCTATCCTCACGTTCCACCGCTACCAGGGCCATGATGCCTTCTTGAATGACGCCAATATCGTTTTGGTTAACAGTCACTTTAGCCTGAGTCACGCGCTGAATAATGGTAATCATTTATACTCGATTGCAATAATGTAATAACGGCTTTCACGCTCAGCTTGTCGAAAAACAACTTCATCATCCAATTGTTTTTTGAGCAGTAAGCGTGCCAAGGGTGAGTCCAGACTAATTAAACCACCGCTGGTATCAATTTCATCGGCACCGACTATCCGATAACGCACTTCATCGCCGGATTCGGTTTCCAGAGTGACGCGTGCGCCAAAAAAAACCTGATCACGGTTGTTAGGTTTTTCTGAGACTACGGTTAACGCCGGCAGGCGTTTTTGTAAATAATGGATGCGTCGATCAATTTCCCGCAGTTCTTTTTTTCGGTAAATGTATTCAGCATTCTCAGAGCGATCGCCTTCAGCTGCTGCCGCTGACAAGGCCTGTGTCACCGATTGTCGGCGTTCCCACAGCGCTTTTAATTCCGCTTCCAGGCGTTGATAACCTTCAGGCGTGATATAGGGGGATGATTTAGGTCGGGGAGGTCGCCAACGTGACATGTTTAAAGAGTTAACAAGGTATAATGCAGACTTTAAAACTCAGTATTTAAGGCAACCATGCAGATTACCAATAACACCGCAGTATCTTTTCATTATACCTTAACCAATAACGACGGTGAGGTACTCGATAGCTCAGCTGGCGCAGAACCCTTGTTGTACTTGCATGGTGCAGGCAATATTATTCCGGGTCTGGAAGCCGCATTGGTCGGTAAAGTAGCGGGTGACAAATTGAATGTGGCGATTGCACCTGAAGATGCTTACGGCGTGGTTGATGAAAATATGAAACAAGTCGTTTCAATCAAAATGTTTGAAGGGATGGATGTCGAAGTGGGCATGCAGTTCCATGCAGATGTTACCTATGGTTCAGGTGTGATTACCATTACTGAGATCAATGGCGATGATGTCACCATTGACGGTAACCATCCTTTAGCGGGTGAACATTTGAATTTTGATGTAGAAATCGTTGATGTGCGTCCTGCGACTGCAGACGAGATTGCTCATGGTCACATTCATGGCACTGGTTGCCATCACTAAACGCGAGTCATTTTTATAACCGATGCCCTTTAAGGGTGTCGGTTGCTTATTATTTTCTAATAATCATGGACTCAGCTAACAACGATCCTGAACAAGTCATCTGCTATTGTAGTGGTAGCACCCGCCAACAACTGCAGGAGCTGATCAATCAAGGCGTGGATAATCTCGACCGTTTGTCACGTATCACCGGAGCCTGTTCAGGTTGTGGTGGTTGTGAATACGAAATTACCCAATTGCTGGCGGAAAAGATTCAGTCTTAATCTCTGACCCAGTCTTCGACAAGTTGACTGGGTATATGCGGCGATTCACTCGAAGCCGGATAAGAACCGCCGACCAAAACAGCCGTAATCACTCTTAAGGTATCGGCTATTAACAGCCATGTAATCAACATAAAGCTTGCAGTGAGCCCAGCGTCAAGATAGTCATTGAAGATCAGGCTAGGTGCTTTGCTCATCATGTCGGCTGTTAGAGATCCGTTCGTAAGCTTCTGACTCAGGTCTTGGGCATGGGATAAAAAGCCTACTCGCAGGTCATCTGAAAAAATCTTTTCCCAGGCGGCCGAGCTGGTGACAATGATCAACCAACTGAGTGGCAGTGCGGTTATCCAGGCATATCTAAACTTGTCCGACTTAACCAGAATCGTAGTGCCTACACATAAGGCAATGGCGGCTAGCATCTGATTAGCAATCCCGAATAAAGGCCATAAACTATTGATACCCCCGAGCGGGTCGATAGTGCCCATGTATAAAAAATAACCCCATGCTGCAACAATGACACCGCTGGTGATTACTGCATTATTAACAAAGCCAGATTTGCTAAAGTTACCCAGAATATCTTGTAACATGAAACGGGCCACTCGGGTGCCAGCATCCAAGGTGGTCAGAATGAATAAAGCTTCAAACATAATGGCAAAGTGATACCAGGCAGCCAGTAAATGTTCGCCTGAAACCTTGGCAAATAAACTTGCCATGCCTACCGCCAAAGAAGGTGCGCCACCGGTTCTAGCAAACAAAGTAGATTCACCCATGGTTTGAGCTAAATCTTGCATTTGCTCGACACTGAGTGCAAACCCCCAGTTGTTGATTTTAGCAACCGCATCAACTGCGTTCGCACCCACGACACCGGCTGGACTGTTGATCGCAAAATATACGCCTGGCTCCAGGACTGTTGCGGCGATTAAAGCCATGATTGCCACAAACGATTCCATTGCCATGGCGCCATAACCAATAAAACGGGCATCTTGTTCGTTGGCCAGTAATTTAGGTGTGGTGCCGGAAGCGATTAAAGAATGAAAACCCGATATCGCACCACATGCAATTGTGATAAATACAAACGGAAACAGTTTGCCACCAAAAATTGGGCCGCTGCCATCAATGAATTGCGTTAAAGCCGGCATTTTTAGCTCAGGATGCAGCGCTATAATGGCTACTGCCAAAGCCGCAATCGTGCCTAGCTTCATAAAGGTCGACAAATAATCTCGCGGTGCAAGCAATAACCAAACGGGCAATACCGCGGCGGCAAATCCATAGCCGATTACCATCAACGCCAATTGAGGGGCATCATAATCAAACCAAGCGCGCAGAAGCGGATGCTCTTCAACCCAGCCGCCACCGATTACGGCTAGAATCAAAAGACTGACTCCGATCAAGGTGGCTTCTAAAACCCGGCCCGGACGCAAATGATGTAAATAACAGCCCATCAATACGGCAATCGGAATGGTAGCGGCTACGGTCGAGGTTGCCCAAGGGCTGTGTTTCATTGCATTGACGACTACCAGTCCTAAAACAGCTATCAGGATAATCATAATCATCATGACGCCTATCATCGCGGCACTACCGCCTAATACGCCCAGTTCATCTTTAGCCATTTGTCCCAGAGAACGGCCATCACGACGAATGGAGAAAAACAAGGTCACGAAATCCTGAACACAGCCACCCAAGACTGCGCCTATCAATATCCACAAACAACCGGGTAAATAACCAAATTGTGCCGCCAGTGTCGGCCCAATTAAGGGGCCAGGCCCAGCAATTGCCGCAAAATGATGACCAAACACGACCCATTTATGGGTAGGCATAAAATCACGACCATCATTAAAACGTTCAGCTGGGGTGGCGCGATGAGCATCTAATACGAGAACTTTAGTCGCAATAAAAGCACTATAAAAACGATAACCTAAGCTGTAGATACAAAGAGCAGCAATAATCAGCCACATGCTGTTGATCGCTTCGCCTTGGTTTATGGCAATGGCAGCGATACTAAAAGTGCCTATTAAGGCAACTGAGATCCAGATTAAGAATGGTAAAACCGACTGTTTAAAATTCATGACCAGCAAATGACAAAAAATATGGTGCAATCTTAGCATGTGTAGGGTTTTGATTGACTGGTTTCTTGGGGTTCAAACCGCTACAATGAGTTTCGATTTTAACCCGCTAAACTGACATTTTGGAGTTTGGAAAATGCGTAAAAAGATTGGACTTGTCACGCTGCTGTTGTGCGTTTTTTCATCGTTTAGTTATGCGGATACACCGCCGACCGAACACGGTGAGTATATTAATTGGCGCGTCTTAGGTGTATCACATCGTCTTGACAAGAAATATGTGCGTTCAATTCTGGGCAACGACATTGCTATTAACGCGGCTCGTAGCGGTAAAACAGGGCCATGGCCGGAAGGTACGGTGATTGCCAAATTATCCTGGAAAGAGCAAGTGCATCCCAACTGGCCCAATGCCATCGTGCCCGGTGAATTCGCTGGCGCTGAAGCCATGGTTAAAGACAGTAAAAAATACTCGGAGACGGGCGGTTGGGGTTTTGGTCGCTGGGAGGGCAAAAATCTGCTTATCCACGATAAAGACAAAGCGAGCGCCTGTTTTGCTTGTCACATGCCTATGCAAGCCACTGACTATGTCTATACCGTTCCTCATCTTCGCTAACTGCTGACCATCCATTGAAGGCTGGGTTGTATGCCATACAACCCAGTTGTCGCGAGTCGAACTGTCAATTAGACGCTAATGAGATCGTATTAAATTTAGCCAGCTACATAGACAAGAATGATGAAAATAGCCAAATTACAAATAATTAACATGCTGTTGTGTCTGCTGTGTAGTCAGTCAGTCATGGCGGATACCAAGCCCATACACCATCTTGTTGTGGTTTGGTTAAAAACCGATCAAGCCAATGCTGCACAAATTTATCGGGAAGCCAGTCAGTTATTGACCGATTTGCCTGGGGTTCTTGAATACAAAATCGCGAGTCGTGCCAATATAGTTCGCCCCAGAGCCAATCCATCCGTTGATGAGAGTTATGATCTTATCGTAGACAGTCAGTTTGAATCAGCTTCTGCTCTAAAAGCCTTTCTTCAACACCCCGACTATGTGCGTACTGCACAAGAACAACTCCGCCCATTGGTTGACCATTATCGTGTTTATGATTTCTTCCAATAACAAAAAAAAGGGGCCAGGCTCAATTATTTGCATGTAGTAACTGAGCCTGGCCCCTTTTTAAGCAACACTAGCTTGCTGAATTCCAGAAACTCATCGAGATGTTTTTCGATGATATTGACGGTGATCGGAATTTGCAGTGTCTGGTAATCATGAACAGCAATATTCCTGAAACCCACCATGCGTTTCATCTGATCAGATAAGTCCAAACTGATCCAGTTCGCCTGAGCCAGTAAGGTGAAAACATCACGGGCACTTTGTGGTACACCGAGTTTGTCTCGACGGATAAGGTATTGCCCCATGTCAAGAGCCGCTTCACAGGCGCGCTGAATATTAAGAATAGCCGCATCCTGACGAGTATAGTTAGTCAAAAAGCTTTCAGGGTCGGCACTGTATTCTTCACGAGCACGCCTGACACACCGTTCTATGGTGGCGGCCTTATTGATCAGCACATCATCCACCATAGACAGAACCTCGTTGACGAATATCGGTCATCAGAGCAGCGCGACTGACATCCAGTGTCATTTTCTCACTCAGTATGAAGCTTTCGTAGAGGCTGGATTGACTATCCAGACGCCACCAGCATACGCCGCTGGTGATGATTTGGTATTGCATAACGGTTGACGCGGCTCTCAGATCCAGCAAGTCTACCGGGCAAGCGGTGATTTCTGACAGCTTAGCTGAGAGATCGAATAATTCTAAAGGATTGGCATAGCCGGCAACCAGAACCGCTAAATCTAAATCGCTTTCAGCATCTGCATGACCAGTAACCCGACTGCCAAAGGCATAAATCGCCAGCACATTTTGTATGTGTGCCTGGATTAACTCAATGACAGTCTCTTGTATCATTCGGCTAGTTTTGCAAACCCGCCGCTTCGGCAGCACGTCGACGGATTTCATCCCAGTCACCCGCATCTACCAGTTCCGCAGGGGCCATCCATGAACCACCCACGCAGGCTACGTTTTTGAGCGCCAGATAGTCAGGGGCATTTTTAGGATTAACGCCACCGGTCGGGCAGAAGGTGACTTGGGGTAGAGGGCCACCAAAAGATTTCAGCATAGGAATGCCGCCTGCAGCTTCGGCAGGAAAGAACTTCATCGCTGTGATACCCAGTTCCAGCAGTTTCATGACTTCGCTGGAAGTGGCAACACCCGGCAAAATAGGAACGCCTGTTTTTAATGCGGCAGCAATCAGGGTATCGGTCACGCCTGGGCTGACAATGAATTCCGCACCGGCATCTATCGCCTGTTGCAGGGTTTCGGTGTTGATAATAGTGCCAGCACCGACAATGGCGCCCGGAACTTCTGCTTTGATTTTACGAATAGTGTCTAAGGCAACGGGTGTTCTCAGGGTGATTTCCAGAACTTTCAAACCGCCATCGACTAAAGCTTTGGCCAGTGGCACGGCTTGGTCTAAGTGGTTGATAACCATGACCGGCATCACCGGTGAAGTAGTCATGACTTCTTTGATTGTGACTGCCATTTTCTTCTCACTAAAAAATTAAAAATTTCTAACTAGCCGGATTCGCTGCTGACTTAGATTTTAGTCGGCAAAAAACAGATTGCTTGCCCCTGTTTCTGCTGATGAAGCATTCGCGCGGAATGCACCAAACAATTCCCGTCCCATGCCAACATGATGACCTTTGGCTCGATTAGCAGCCGGAATACGTGCCGCAAATTCAGCGGCATCAACCTGAACGTTGACTTCACCCGTCTGGGTATTTAGTACAATCAGATCACCGTCCTGAACTTTGGCCAAAGGGCCACCATCGATACATTCGGGACACATATGAATCGCCGAAGGCACTTTGCCCGATGCGCCCGACATACGCCCATCAGTAATCAACGCAACCTTGAAACCTTTGTCTTGCAGAACACCAAGAGGTGGTGTCAATTTGTGCAACTCCGGCATGCCATTGGCTTTAGGGCCCTGGAAGCGTAATACGACGATGCAATCCTTTTCCAATTCCCCGCGTTTAAACGCCGCCACTACATCGTCTTGGTCATCAAATACGATGGCAGGGGCAGTCACTACTTGGTGTTGTTCGGCAACCGCTGAAATTTTAGAGACGCCACGGCCTAAGTTGCCGTGCATCACATGTAAGCCGCCCCCGGCAGCAAAAGGTTCCGCAACCGTAGCAATCACGGTATTGTCTAAAGAATGTCCAGGACCGGCTTCCCAACGCAATTTGCCCTCACTCAGTTTGGGCTCTTGGCTGTATTGCGACATACCATGCTGATCGCCGATGGTTAAAATGTCGCCATGCAATAAACCATTAGCGAGCAGTTCGGCAATCAGAACACCCATCCCGCCGGCAGCCTGGAAGTGATTCACATCGGCTGCGCCGTTGGGGTAAATTTTGGTGAGTAATGGAATGACTTTTGACAAACGGTCGAAATCATCCCAATTAATGATAACGCCTGCTGCACGGGCGATGGCGATCAGGTGTAGGGTATGATTGGTTGAACCACCGGTTGCCAATAAGCCAATAATGGCGTTGATAATGGCTTTTTCATTAATCACATGCCCCACCGGACGATAATCATCGCCTAAGGCAGTGAATTTGAGTACCTGTTGGGCTGCTGCTTTGGTGAGTTCTTCACGAAGTGAAGTATACGGATTGACGAAAGAGCTGCCGGGCAGATGCAGACCCATGATTTCAACCATCATCTGGTTGCTATTGGCCGTACCGTAGAAGGTACAGGTGCCCGGACTGTGATAAGACTGTGATTCCGACTCCAGTAGTTCTTTGCGACCGACTTTGCCTTCAGCATAGAGTTGGCGAATCCGTACTTTTTCTTTATTCGACAAGCCGCTGGGCATGGGACCTGCTGGGACGAAAACAGCCGGCAAATGGCCAAAGCTAAGTGCACCGATCAGAAGGCCGGGGACAATTTTGTCGCAGACTCCCAGGTAAAGAGCAGCATCGAACATGTCATGGCTCAAACCGATTGCAGTCGACATTGCGATCACATCACGACTAAATAAGGATAATTCCATGCCGGGCTGGCCTTGGGTAACTCCGTCACACATAGCCGGCACCCCGCCGGCAAACTGTGCAACCCCGCCGGCATCACGCACCGCTTGTTTAATCAGAGCTGGGTAATCTTTGTAGGGTTCATGAGCAGACAACATGTCATTGTATGCAGAAATAATCGCAACATTCGCCTTAGAACCATGAGCTAATTCTTCTTTTTCGCCAGAATTGCAAGTGGCAAAGGCATGTGCCAAGTTACCGCAGGCCAATTTGCCGCGTTGCGGTCCATTGGCTTTAGCAGCATCGATACGGGCTAAATATGCATCACGAGAAGACTGACTGCGCTCGATAATGTCTTGGGTAATCTGTTCAAGTTTGGGATGCATAGGTGCTCCAGTTCGCTTAAGGGGCCCAGTAAAGTTCAACCGGTACTTTTTCTTGATCCAATAATGCTCGAATCGGTAATTCGCTATTGGCACCCGGGCGCATCGCTTGATCGAATACCGATAGCTTATCTTCACCGGTAATCAACACCACGATGCGGTCACATTGCAAAAGGGCGGCGACAGTCATGCTCATGCGTTCAGTGAGCGTTCCAGTAACAGCGCTGGGTTTGGCTTTGATAGCCGCAACCAGCTTTTCTGAATCAGGATTTAAAGCAGCATTTAAGCCATCGGCTCCAGGAAATAAAGAGGCCGTATGTCCGTCGTTACCCATACCAACAATGGCAAAAGTAAAGGGTTTTGGGAGGGCTTTGTAGTTGGCTTCTGTTTCCGCCACACCTTTATTAGCCGTATTAGCGGCCGTTTTCATCCCAACAAAAGTGGCTGCTTTGGCATTATTCACCAGTAAGGACTTGCGGATTAAGGCTTCATTACTCGCACTATGATCGGCGGCAACCCAGCGTTCATCTACGAGGGCAACTTTGACTTTTTTCCAGGCAATATCCAATTTGGATAAAGCATCATAAAGTGGAGCTGGTGTCGTGCCACCCGAAACAAAAATAGTCGCGGAACCGTTTTTGCTTAAAGATTCTGACAACATATCCTGACATTCGGCGGCCAGGGTGGTGAATAAATGACTACGTTGTTCGAAATGAAATTCTCTAACCATAACTATTATCTTTGTCTCAATCTAGAAATCTAAAATCTATAGGGTGCGGTAAAACCAGAACCGAGCTGAGTGCTCGTTTATTCTTCCCACGCTCGACCGTCACGCGCCAGTAAAGCCACCGACGCAACCGGCCCCCAACTTCCTGCAGTATAGGATTTTGGCGGTGTGTGGTTGTTTGCCCATGCCGACTGAATAGAATCGACCCAGATCCAGGCCTGCTCGATTTCTTCCCGCGACAGGAAAAGTGTTGTGTTGCCGCGCAAAGCTTCAAGAATCAGTTTTTCATAACCACCAAAAATCCGATTGTTTTTGAAGGTTTCCGAGAAACTTAAATCCAGTTTGGTTTGTTGAAGTTTAATGTTGCCATCAATGCCTGGCACTTTATTGAGCATCATGATGTCAACCCCTTCATTGGGCTGAAGATGAATAACCAGTTTATTGGCCGGTAGTTCATTGAAACTGTCTCTGAAAATATTGTGGGGTAGAGGCTTAAAGTTCACCACAATCTCAGTGCGTTTGTTGGGCATGCGTTTACCGGTTCGCATGTAGATAGGCACGCCGGCCCAACGCCAGTTATCAATATCTACGCGCACGGCGACAAAAGTTTCGGTGGTGCTTTGGGTATTGGCACCTTCTTCTTCGAGATAGCCGGGAACGGATTGTCCTTTGATATGGCCACTGGTGTACTGGCCACGAACAGTCTTTTCATCGACATTGCGAGGCGTAATTGGACGCAGGGCTTTCAAGATCTTGATTTTTTCAGCATGGATGCTTTCCGCAGACAAATTAGTCGGTGGTTCCATGGCGATGAAAGTCAGGATCTGCAGCAAATGATTTTGCAACATATCGCGCAACTGGCCGGTTTTGTCGAAGTATTCCCAACGACCTTCAATACCAATATCTTCACCGACGGTGATCTGAATATGATCGATCGAATTATGATTCCAGTTGGTATATAAAATTGAGTTGCCAAAACGCAGGGCCAATAAATTCAATACCGTTTCTTTGCCCAGGTAGTGGTCAATGCGGTAAACCTGTTCTTCAGCAAAAACATCGGCGACGACATCATTGATTTCTTGTGAAGACTTGAGATCGTGGCCAATGGGTTTTTCCATGACCATGCGCGATTCGGGGGTTAAAACGCCACACGCATCTAGACCCTGGCAAATGCTTTTAAACAGGAAAGGGGCTACCGCAAAGTAGTTCACCATAACCCGTTTTTCGCTATCAACGACGTGATTAAGCTGCTGATATTGGCTAGGGTCGGTTAAATCAATTTTGAGATAGGACAAGCGTTTGGAAAATCGTTCCCAGATGGCTTCGTCTATGGTGTTGTTGAGGAATGATTGCAGGCTTTGATAGGCAATCTTAACGAAATCATCTCTGTTTTGTTCCACACGATCGACACCAATGATGCGGGTATCTTGTTCCAAGAGATTGTGTTTATCAAGACGGTAGAGAGAGATTATTAATTTACGTTTGGATAGATCACCCATTGCACCGTAAATTACCAAGTCGCAAGGACGGTATTGAGTTGTATTCATCGTCACCGAATCGGATTCACAGGCTAGCCGCTTAACTGATTAGCCTTGGTTAAAGAATGCTGATCATTATACTGGTCGCTTGCCATCCGAAACAAGCATATCGCGTGCAGACCGCATCAGTACTGAATTTGTTTTAAAATCACCAGCATCAAATTTAGGAGTAAGACTAATTCAAATCCATTGAGTTTTTAAGCTGATAGAGAAATTCCAGGGCTTGTTTGGGACTTAAGTCATCAGGTTGAATCGATTCTAAAAGACTTAAAGCTGGATGGGGTTCTGGGGATGCGAATATATCAAATTGATTGATTTCAACCGCTTGCAGAGGTTCGCGAACGGCTTGATTTTCCAATTTATGTAATTTGCGACGTGCATTCTCAATAACAGAGCGTGGAACACCCGCGAGTGCGGCTACCTGTAAACCATAACTTTGGCTGGCCGGTCCCGGCTTAACAGCGTGTAAAAATACGATGGAATCGCCATGCTCAATCGCATCCAGATGAATATTGGCAATCCCGCTGTGTTCTTCAGCCAAGCTGGTCAGTTCGAAATAATGAGTCGCAAACAATGTATAAGCTTGAGTCTGTCGACTGAGATGATCCGCACAGGCCCAGGCTAAAGATAAACCATCAAAAGTACTGGTGCCACGCCCAATCTCGTCCATCAAAATCAGGCTATTGCGGGTGGCGTTATGCAGAATATTGGCAGTTTCCGACATTTCCACCATAAAAGTCGAGCGACCACTGGCTAAATCATCTGAAGCACCAATTCGGGTAAAGATTTTGTCAATAGGGCCACAGCTAAAACGCTTGGCAGGCACGTAACAGCCTATGTGTGCCATTAAAACAATCAGTGCAGCCTGACGCATATAGGTCGATTTACCCCCCATATTAGGACCGGTAATGATTAACATGCGGCGCTGATCCGAAAACTCAAGGTCATTCGCGACAAATGGTGTGCGTGCCAACTGTTCGACCACCAGATGCCGACCGGCTTCAATACTTATACCGGGTTCATGGCTGAGTAGGGGTTGAACCAAGTCCAGCGTTTCAGCCCGTTCGGCAAAGTTAATTAAGACGTCCAGTTCTGTCAGTGCAGCAGCGCAATTTTGGATGGTAGTCAGTTGCGCCAGAATCTGCTCTAACAAGTCTTCGTATAAGGATTTTTCGTAACTCAGTGACTTATCGCGGGCACTGAGTACTTTATCTTCAAAATTCTTCAGTTCTTCAGTGATGTAGCGTTCAGCACCTTTGAGAGTTTGCTTGCGTGTGTAATGCAGTGGCACTTTGTCTGCATGGGTATGACTGATTTCAATGTAATAACCATGCACTCGGTTGTAATTGACTTTTAAGGTGCTAATCCCGGTTTCCTGGCGTTCACGAATTTCCATATCGATTAGAAACTGGTCAGCGTTCTGACTGAGGAGGCGCAATTCGTCTAATTCAGCATCATAACCGGGGGCAATGACACCGCCGTCTCGGACTAAGACCGGAGGGTTATCGACAATCGCAGCTTGTAATAATGCCAATAGTTGCGGTTGCGGTGCAATTTGTCTGGTGAGTTCGCTGATGTGATCACAGCTATCGATAGTGAATAACAGCGCTTGCAAGTCCGGTAACACCGCCAAGGTTTGTCGCAAAACCAATAGATCTCGGGGTCGGGCTGATTTTAAAGCGATCCGCGAACTAATCCGTTCTATATCACCAACGCCACGCAGGGATTGCTGCAGGTTTTGATACAGCCTGTCATTGAGCAAACTGGCGATACTGTCGTAACGGGCTTTTATGTGTTGCTGGTCGCGCAAAGGACGGTGAATCCAACGTCGTAAGCAGCGACTGCCCATAGCCGTGATTGTTTTGTCCAGAACACCCAGTAAGGTGTATTGCAATTGACCGCTGGGATGAAAATCCAGTTCTAAATTCCGGCGACTGGCGGCATCCAGTTCGATGCAGTCTGAGTTTTGTTCAACTTTAATGCCATGCAGATGCGGCAGGCTACTTTGTTGGGTATCTTTGAGATATTGCAATAAACTGCCAGCAGCACAAATGGCTAGGGACAAGGCTTGGCAGCCAAAGCCTTTTAAATCGTGGCAATTGAATTGCTTTAAAAGCAAAGGATGGGCGCTTTCATAGTCAAAATGCCAAGGCGGGCGACGGGTCAAACCCTTGCGTTGCAGGATGGTCGGTGGCAATTTGCTTAGTTCGCTGTAGAGAATTTCCGCAGGATCGAGACGTTCGATTACACTCAGTAATTGAGTATCGAGTTCGACTTCTTGCACAGTAAACTTGCCACTGCCCAGTTCTATCCAAGCCAGTCCCCAGTTGTTTTGCTGCTGGGCGATTGCCAATAACAAATTGTCTTTTCGGTCGTCTAGAAAAGCCTCGTCCGTGACTGTGCCAGGTGTAACAACACGCACCACTTTACGCTCAACCGGACCCTTGCTTTTGGCGGGATCACCAATTTGTTCACAAATGGCAATCGATTCGCCCTGACGAATCAGGCGGGCGATATAATTTTCCGCGGCATGGTAGGGAATGCCGCACATTGGAATGGGTTCGCCACCCGAATGACCGCGGGCGGTCAGAGTAATATCTAGCAACTGAGCGGCTTTCTGAGCATCCGATAAAAACAGCTCATAAAAATCCCCCATCCTATAGAACAGCAAAGTTTCAGGATAATCCGACTTGATGCGAAGAAACTGCTGCATCATCGGAGTATGTTGTGAAAGCGGTTCCTTGGTTTGTTCCTGATTTTTTGAGAGGCTCATTTCAGTAATCATGTCATCAAGAATTATTGTCCCTGACGCTAAACAATGCGAAAAAATTAGCGTCAATTCTAGACTATTGTAAAGGGGCCAGGCTCAATAATTGATCTCAATGGCAAAACATTTTTCACCACTACTGGGGTTTCAGGCGACTTATTATGATGAGCCTGGCCCCTATTGAATATAATGGGGGCTTAAAAACCAAAAACTATATTGAATTTCATCGGAAGGAATAATGATGTTTTTAGGCATGATGCTATTTCAACGGGTAAATCTGCTCGTATTAACCTCACTTCTTTTGCTGACCGCTTGCACTAGCGGTGATGACAAGCAAGCTACGCAAGAAAAGCCGGCGTTATCTGTGAATCTGACTAAGCCCGTTGCTAGTCGGGTGCCACTGACTTTAATGGCTAATGGTTCGATTGCGGCTTGGGATGAAATTACGATCAGTTCGGAAATTAGTGGTTTGCAATTAGCGAAAGTTTTGGTTGAGGTTGGCCAGGTTGTGCATAAAGGACAGTTACTGGCAGCATTCAATCAAGACATGGTCCGGGCAGAGTTGGAGCAGAGTAAAGCGAATCTGGAAGTCGCGAAAGCCAGTGCGGAAGAGGCGCGTCTCAATGCCGACAGGGCGAGGCAGAGTAGAGAAAAACTGGCCATGAGTGCTCAGCAAATTGCCCGTTATCTGGCGGAAGAAAAAATGTCGGAAGCCAAGTTACTGGCTGCTCAGGCCAATCTGCAAGCTCAACAGGTTCGTATGAATAATACGCAAGTTTTGGCCATGGATGATGGTGTAATTTCTGGACGTCTGGCCACCATTGGTGGTGTTTACAATGTCGGCCAGGAGTTATTCAAATTAATTCGCCAGCAGCGTTTGGAGTGGCGGGCTGAGGTCAATGCTGCCGAGATTAATCATTTACAAACAGCCATGCCGGTGACGATAACGGTGTCTGATGTCGGCGCGATTCAAGGGGTGGTTAGAACGATTGCGCCTTCACTCAATCCAAATATGCGTCAGGCACTGATCTATGTCGATCTGCCACAAGCCATTTCATTGGGTTTTCATAGTGGCATGTTCGCACGGGGTGAATTTCAATACGGGGATACTTCGGTGCTGCTGGTGCCGCAATCTGCGGTTCTATTCAGGGATGGATTTCATTATGTGTTCACGGTGGACCAACAAGCCAACGGATTGTTTAAGGCCCATCAGCTAAAAGTCGAAGTTGGGGCAGTGGTAAAGGATCAACTCATCATCCGATCAGGCTTAGAGACTGATCAGACTATTGTCGTTGCTGGTGTCGCTTTTCTAAGCGATGGTGATTCCGTTAAGGTGATCGCCGAATGAATGTCTCTTCCTGGTGTATAAAAAATCCGCTGCCTGCCATCATTTTATTTGTAGTGCTATGTGCTGCTGGCTTGATGAGTTTCAGTGCCATGAAAATTCAGCAGTTCCCGGATCTGGATTTGCCGACGGTGACCATTTCGGCCAGTTTACCCGGCGCTGCGCCTGAACAACTGGAAAATGATGTAGCCCGTAAAATTGAAGACAGTCTGGTCACTATACAGTCACTCAAACACATCACCACTAAAATCCAAGACGGTGTCGTCAATGTGGTCGCTGAATTCAGACTGGAAAAACCGGTTCAGGATGCGGTGGATGATGTGCGATCTGCAGTCAGTAAAATTCGTTCCGAATTTCCAGGGGATTTGCGAGATCCTGTCATTGATAAGCTGGATTTAGCCGGAGCACCAATTCTGGCATATGCGGTTGATGCTAAACAACTCGATGAAGAAGCGCTATCTTGGTTTGTAGATGACACTTTAAGCAAGCGTTTGTTAAAAGTGAAAGGGGTTGGTGCGGTGACTCGGGTGGGTGGCGTTAAGCGTGAGATTGCCATTCATATCGATCCACTTAAATTGCAAGCATTAGGCATTACCGCGACTGAAGTATCTCGGCAACTGAAACAGGTTCAGCAAAATAACGCCGGTGGTCGTACCGATTTAGGCTCTGGTGAACAGATGGTGCGAACCTTAGGTAATGTCAGTTCGGTTGATGAAATTCGGCCGATTGAGATCGCCTTGAGTGGTGGTCGCAAAGTACGGCTTGATGAAATCGCTGAAATCAATGATAGCGTTGCCGAAATCAGAAGTAAGGCTTTTTTAAATGGCAAAACCGTAGTCGGTTTTGAGATCACCCGTAGTCGTGGTTCTAGTGAAGTAGAAGTGGGGGCAGGGGTCGAAACCGTCCTGGCCGAGGTGAAACAACAATATCCCGATGTTGAATTTACCCAAGCATTTGATTTTGTTAAGCCCGTTCAGGAAGAGTTTGATGGCTCTATGACCATGCTCTATGAAGGCGCATTACTGGCGGTGCTAGTGGTCTGGTTATTTTTACGTGACTGGCGCGCCACCTTGGTATCTTCTGTCGCCTTGCCTTTGTCGGTGATTCCGGCTTTTATCGGCATGGAATATCTGGGCTTTAGTATTAATGTCGTCACGCTTTTGGCTTTGTCATTAGTCATCGGGATTCTGGTCGACGATGCGATTGTTGAGGTTGAAAACATTGTCCGTCATCAGCATATGGGCAAATCGGCTTATCAATCAGCGATGGAGGCGGCAGATGAAATCGGACTGGCCGTGGTCGCAACTACTTTTACTTTGATTGCGGTATTTTTGCCAACTGCCTTTATGACGGGTGTGGCCGGCCGTTTTTTTAAACAGTTTGGCTGGACAGCGGCGATTGCGGTGTTTGCCTCTTTAGTGGTCGCGCGCATGCTAACGCCTATGTTGGCAGCGTATATCCTAAAAGACAATCAGACTCAGCAGGAGAAAGATGGCTGGCTAATGCGTCAATATCGCCTGATGGTGGCTTGGTGTTTGCACCACCGTCACATCACCATGATTGCATCGGTGGCATTTTTTATCGGTTCAATTATGTTGATTCCTTTATTGCCTAAAGGTTTCATTCCGCCGGATGATAATTCCCAAAGCCAGGTTTTTCTGGAGTTGCCGCCGGGTTCTAGCCTGCAACAAACTGAATCAATGGCGGAACGAGCCCGTCAGTTGGTGAGTAAAGTTCAATATGTAGAATCAATTTATACCACCATAGGTTCAGGTTCCGTAGGCAGTGACCCCATGAGTGCGACTAAAAATGCTCCCAGCGAGGTAAGAAAAGCAACGCTGACCTTGTTGTTGACCGAACGACAAAGTCGTCCTGTGCGTAAATCAGTCGTCGAACAACAAATTCGTGAGGTCTTAACCGAATTACCCGGCGTCAGAACCAAAGTCGGTTTGGCCGCTTCCGGAGAAAAGTTTGTCTTGGCATTGAGTAGTGATGAGCCACAAGCGTTGTCTATGGCCGCCCAGAGTCTGGAAAAAGAACTGCGTACGATTCCAGGTTTGGGAACCATCGCCTCGACCGCGAGTCTGAGTCGGCCAGAAGTTGCTGTGCAGCCCGATTATGCCCGCATGGCTGATTTTGGTGTGACCAGTCAGGCAATTGCCGAAACACTGCGCATAGCCACTGTTGGTGATTATGATACGGTGATTCCCAAATTGAATTTGTCACAACGCCAGATTCCGGTGGTCGTCAAACTGGCGCAGGATGGTCGAGAAAATCTGGACATACTCAAACACTTAGCCGTTCCTAGCAATCATCCGCAAAAGCCTGCGCCGATTTTGGCCCAAGTGGCTGATCTCAGTCTTTCCAGCGGGCCGGCTTTAATTACACGCTACGATCGCTCTCGTAATATCAATATTGAAATCGAATTGTCAGGTAAACCCTTAGGTGATGTGACTCAAGCAGTCGATCAGTTGCCGACTATTCGCAACTTGCCCGCCGGTGTCAGGAAAATCAGTCTCGGTGATGCCGAGATGATGGTGGAGTTGTTTCAAAGTTTCGGTGTGGCGATGCTGACCGGGGTGTTTTGTATTTTCGTGGTGCTGATTTTATTATTCAAAGATGTATTGCAACCGGTCACGATTCTGATGGCTTTGCCCTTATCCTTTGGTGGTGGCTTTGTGGCTTTATTGCTCGCGCAAAAAAGTTTTTCCATGCCGTCTTTAATCGGCTTGATCATGCTGATGGGCATCGCCACCAAAAACTCTATTTTGTTGGTTGAGTATGCGATTGTCGCCAGACAAAAACTACAGATGAGTCGTTACGAAGCCTTGCTGGATGCCTGTCACAAGCGAGCCAGACCTATCATTATGACGACGATTGCGATGGGGGCAGGGATGTTACCGATTGCTTTAAGTTTCAGTCAGGCTGATCCTTCGTTCCGAAGTCCGATGGCGGTTTCGGTGATTGGCGGCCTGGTGACCTCGACCTTGCTGAGTTTGTTAGTCATCCCAGTGGCTTATACCTACTTGGATGATTTTAAATTTTTGTTAAGCCGTGTTTGGCTACAACTGAAGCGATAAAAACCGTACACAAATAAAAAAGGCCTTGCAATCGCAAGGCCTTAGAAATCATGGTGCCCAGGGACAGAATCGAACTGTCGACACGAGGATTTTCAGTCCTCTGCTCTACCGACTGAGCTACCTGGGCTTCAAGAGCCGCGTATTAAACAGGGCTGGAGGTGATTAGTCAAGCAAGTTGCTGACTGGACAGTTGCTTGCGAGTGTGCAATTCTTGCTACTAATAGCCCCAGGCTGTTGTTTTGTAATTAAAAAATAATAATTAAACACGAGTCACATTATGCAGTCGCTGAATGATATTGATGCCCTGATTATCGATATGGATGGGGTGTTATGGCATGGAGACCGGCCTCAAGAAGGGATAGAGGTGTTTTTTGCGGGGCTGCGTCGTCTGGCTCTGCCTTTTGTTTTGGCGACGAATAACGCCAGTCTCACCCCGGCTGAATATGTGAGTAAACTCGCCAGCTTTGGCGTGTCAGTGGCTGAACGCGAAATTCTGACCTCTGGTACCGCGACCGCTGTTTATCTTTCCCAACAGCTTGTTCCCGAACAAACGCGTGTGTTGGTGATTGGTAGTTCCGGTTTGATTGAGCCCTTGCAGCAACAAGGCTTTATTCTGACCGAATTGTATGCGCCTGAAGTAGATTTAGTGGTGTGCGGTCTTGATCGTCAATTAAGCTGGGATAAACTGGCTTCGGCATGTTATGCGCTGCAGGCCGGTGCGCGTCTGATTGCCAGTAATGGTGATACTTCGCTGCCAACTGAACGCGGTTTTGCACCCGGAAATGGTGCGGTGCTGGCCGCAATTACAGCTGCAACCGGTGTTCAACCCTTGATCATAGGCAAGCCGGAGCCGATTCTTTACCAACAAGCCATGCAATTGCTGGGCAGTTCCAAACAGCGCACGGTGGCTTTGGGTGATCGCTTAGATACTGATATTTTGGGGGCAGTGAATGCCGGCATACGCAGTATGTTGCTGTTGAGCGGTATTTCTAGGCGTGAAGAATTAGCGCATTTGTCCTATCAACCCACCTGGATTTACGATGATATTCTGGCTGTGCATGCGGCACTGGAATCTGTAAGGAGAACATAATATGAAAAAGTTTATTGATAGTGTCGACACTCTGCTCGCAACCAGTCTTCGCGGTTTTGCCAAGGCGCATGCGGATATCGTTGAACTGAATCCGGCGCCTTGCTTTATCAAACGGCTTCAGCCCAAAAGCGGTAAAGTGGCAATTATTTCTGGTGGTGGTTCCGGACATGAACCTTTGCACAGTGGATTGGTGGGTTTGGGGATGCTGGATGCGGCGTGTCCCGGTCAAATCTTTACTTCACCGACACCTGATCAGATGATGGCTACGGCAGCTGCGGTGGATAGCGGTGCTGGAGTGTTATTTGTAGTGAAAAACTATGCCGGTGATGTCATGAATTTTGAAATGGCAGCGGAAATGCTCAGTATGCCTGTGGCAACGGTTTTGGTGAATGATGATGTCTCTTTGCCTAAAGACCACAGCATTGGTCGTCGTGGTGTGGCGGGTACTTTAGTGGTGGAAAAGATAGTCGGTGCTGCTGCTGAACAAGGTCTTGATCTGCTTGCTTGTAAAGCCTTGGGTGAGCGGGTGGTGGCGGCAACAGCGTCTATGGGCGTAGCCTTAAGCAGTTGCACCGTACCCGCCTTAGGACATCCCACTTTTAATCTGGCTGAAGATGAAATGGAAATGGGGGTGGGTATCCATGGTGAACATGGTCGCGCTACTTTAAAACTGCAGTCTGCAACGGAAATAGTCACGCAATTAGCAGAGCATTTGCAGCAAGAATTACAGTTGCAAGCGGGGCAGCGGGTGCTGTTACACGTTAACGGTTTTGGTGCGACTCCGCTGGTGGAATTACATTTGATTTATGAATTGGCCTGGCAGTATTTGCAGCAACGCGGTGTTGAGGTGGTGCGGAGTCTGGTGGGTAATTACACTACTGCTCTGGATATGGCGGGCTGTTCGCTGACCGTCACCGTACTGGACGATGAACTCATCCAGTACTGGGATGCGCCAGTCAATACTGCCGCCTTACGCTGGGGGTGTTAGAGCGAGGTGATCGCCTCAATCATCAGTTGAGCGGTTTTGGCGCCAGCATCAATGTGACCGATGCTGCGCTCACCTAAAAACGAGGCTCGGCCTTTGGTAGCGATCATGTTACGCGTCGATTCAACACCTTCAGTCGCCGCCGTGGTGACTGACTTGAGTAATTGTTCGCTATCCAAATTGGCATCAACTCCAGTTTTTAAAGCCGCCGCGACGGGTATCAAAACATCTAACATAGTCTTTTCGCCGGCTTCTGCTTTGCCGCGTTGTTTCACCGCATCGACGGCGGCACTGAAAGCATGGGCAAAACTGGCGCTGCTTAATTCGCCCTGACCACTGTTTTTGCTTAGGTTGATAAACAAGGTGGCATATAAAGAGCCGGATGCGCCCCCAACACTGGCCATTAACACCATGCCGATTTTTTGCCAGGCCGCTGGCCAGGCTAGGGCGCTGATTTCTTGTTGGGCTTGCTCCAGAGCGGTTAGTCCACGTTGTAAATTGAAGACATGATCGCCATCACCGATGGCTTGATCCAGTTCAGTGACTTCTTCTTCATGGGCGTTGATGGTGTTGATAATAGCGGTGATCAATTCTGGAAACTGCTTGGGACTTATCGTCATGGTGATCCTCAAATCAAATTAACGTAATGGGGCAACACTGCCATTGTTACGGAAGCGAAAGTAATCATCCAGCACCATGGCGTGATCGAAGGCCAGTTGCTTGGGTAAATCTTCAAAGGTAAACCAAGCACAGTTTTTGGCATCATCGGCAGCGCTGGGCATTCCATGAGCGGAAGCGACATAAACAGCGGTGACCGTATGATTACGCGGGTCGCGGCTGGGGTTGGAGTACATGCCCAGCAAGGCCAGCAGGGTGATTTGTAAGCCAGTTTCTTCGAGGGCTTCACGAATGGCGGCATTTTCTAAGGTTTCACCGACATCGACAAAACCGCCAGGTATCGCCCAGCCATAGGGTGGAAAGGCGCGTTCTATTAGAACAATGGGGCGTCCGGGTAAATCTAAAAGTTCAATTATGGCATCAGCCGCCAATAGTGGAGTAACGGGTACAGGCATTTAGAATCCTCAATATTTAGGCTGCTAATAGTAAACGGCTTAGGGTTTTAACGGTAGTTGTTCTGTCTGTTGTTGCGTGAAATTAAAAATTGTTAATGACCCGGAGCCGATAATTTCGTAAAATTGCGCTGTTTTTATCTATCTGGAACGGGATTTGTCGTAGGGCTTATCCCGTTTTCTACATCTAAGGTGGCCAATCTTGAACAAACCTGCATTACTGGTATTAGAAGATGGGACAGTTTTTCACGGCACCTCTATTGGTGCTGATGGCTGTTCAGTAGGGGAAGTGGTATTTAACACCGCGCTTACAGGGTATCAGGAAATTTTGAGTGACCCTTCTTACGCCCGTCAAATCGTCACATTGACCTATCCGCATATTGGTAACGTGGGAACTACCGACGAAGACGATGAGTCGCCTGGTGTTTATGCCAGTGGTTTGGTGATTCGTGATTTGCCTTTGCTGGCTAATAACTGGCGCATGGAAAAAACCCTGCCTGAATATCTTCGCGATCATAATGTCGTGGCTATTGCTGACATTGATACCCGTCAACTGACCCGTTTATTGCGTGATAAAGGCGCACAACGCGGTTGTATTGTGGCTGGTGAGACGGTGGATGCCGAAGCTGCTCGCACTGCTATTGAAAGCTTCCCAGGCTTAAAAGGTCTGGATTTGGCTAAAGAAGTGACTACGCAGAATACTTATGTTTGGACAGAAAATGTCTGGAAATTAGGTGAAGGTCATCGCGAGGCCGATCATTTAGTTAAGCATGTTGTAGCGTATGACTTTGGGGTTAAACGCAATATTCTCCGTTTGCTCGCCAACCGCGGTTGTAAAGTGACTGTGGTGCCGGCCAAAACGCCTGCGGCTGAGGTGCTGGCATTAAATCCGGATGGTGTGTTTTTATCCAATGGTCCGGGTGACCCAGAGCCTTGTACCTATGCAATAGAAGCGATTAAAACCATCCTCGAGCACAAGATTCCTGTATTTGGAATTTGTTTAGGTCATCAGTTGCTGGCTTTGGCCAGTGGTGCCAAAACTGAAAAAATGAAGTTTGGTCATCATGGTGCTAATCACCCGGTTCAGGAAAAATCGACCGGTCGAGTCATGATTAGTAGCCAAAACCACGGTTTTGCGGTGAGTGAAGCCTCTTTGCCTGCTCATCTACGTGCGACTTTTCATTCCTTGTTCGATGGAAGCTTGCAAGGTATCGAACGCACCGATTGTCCGGCGTTTAGTTTTCAGGGACATCCTGAAGCCAGCCCGGGTCCTCACGACGTCGAATCTCTGTTTGATGATTTTATCAGCTTGATGAATCAAGCCCGTTAAGCCTAGTTTTTCCTAAGAGTCCTATGCCAAAAAGAACTGACATAAAATCGATTTTATTACTGGGCGCCGGACCCATTGTTATTGGTCAGGCCTGCGAGTTTGATTATTCGGGTACCCAGGCTTGTAAGGCCCTGCGTGAGGAAGGTTATCGGGTCATCCTGGTGAACTCCAATCCTGCGACTATCATGACCGATCCGGACATGGCGGATGCGATTTACATCGAACCGATTGATTGGCAGACCGTTGAAAAAATTATCGAAAAAGAACGTCCCGATGCCGTATTGCCAACCATGGGCGGCCAGACAGCGCTGAACTGCGCCTTGGCTCTGGATCAGCATGGGGTGCTTGAGAAATATGGCGTCGAAATGATCGGTGCCAGCAAAGATGCCATTAATAAGGCGGAAGATCGTGATTTGTTCAATCAGGCCATGCGTAAAATTGGTTTGGAAGTGGCTAAATCGCGGGTTGCGCACACGATGGAAGAAGCGTTTGCTGCACAAGAGGCCGTCGGTTATCCAACGATTATTCGTCCGTCCTTTACCATGGGCGGAAGTGGCGGAGGTATTGCTTACAACCGCGAGGAATTCATCGAAATTTGTGAGCGTGGTCTGGATTTGTCACCGACTAACGAATTGCTGATTGAAGAATCCATTCTGGGTTGGAAAGAATTCGAAATGGAAGTGGTGCGTGATCGTCAAGATAACTGCATCATTATCTGTTCTATCGAAAACTTTGATCCTATGGGCGTGCATACCGGTGACTCCATCACTGTGGCTCCGGCACAAACCCTGACCGACAAAGAATATCAAATCATGCGTAATGCCTCGCTGGCAGTTTTACGTGAAATTGGTGTCGATACCGGAGGTTCAAACGTCCAATTCGCGGTTAATCCCGAAAATGGCCGTTTAATCGTCATTGAGATGAATCCGCGTGTTTCTCGCTCCTCAGCTTTGGCTTCTAAAGCAACCGGTTTTCCGATTGCCAAAGTCGCTGCCAAACTGGCGGTGGGTTATACCCTGGATGAATTAAGCAATGAAATTACTGGCGGTGCCACACCGGCATCGTTTGAACCGACTATTGATTACGTGGTGACTAAGGTTCCACGTTTTGCGTTTGAAAAATTCCCGCAAGCTAATGACCGACTGACGACCCAAATGAAATCAGTCGGTGAAGTTATGGCGATTGGCCGTACTTTCCAGGAGTCTTTGCAAAAAGCCTTGCGTGGTCTGGAAGTGGGTGTTGATGGTCTGGATGAGTTGGCAGATTTAACTGAAGCGACTTGTCAGGATACGATTTTGCGTGAACTGCGTTATCCGGGTCCACAACGTCTTTGGTACCTGGCTGATGCGTTCCGTGTCGGTTTAAGCTTTAGCGAAATTCATCAGGCCTCAAAAATTGAGCCTTGGTTTTTAGCCCAGGTTGAAGATTTGATTCTGACTGAAAAGACTCTGAGTACCAAGACGCTGGCAACTCTCGATAGTGGCGAGTTGTTGCGTTTAAAACGCAAAGGTTTTTCGGACCGTCGTTTGGCAAAATTATTGGCGACTAAGGAATCGGAAGTTCGTAACACCCGTCATAAACAAGGGGTGCGTCCGGTCTACAAACGCATCGACTCCTGTGCGGCTGAATTTACATCCGATACGGCCTACCTGTATTCAACCTACGAACAAGAGTGTGAATCCAGACCCAGTGATAAAGAAAAAATCATTATTTTAGGTGGCGGACCTAACCGTATTGGTCAAGGAATAGAATTCGATTACTGCTGTGTTCATGCGGCATTGGCTTTACGTGAAGATGGTTATGAAACCATCATGGTCAATTGCAACCCGGAAACCGTTTCTACCGATTTTGACACCTCGGATCGTTTGTATTTTGAGCCTCTGACACTGGAAGATGTGCTGGAAATTATTGATCTGGAAAAACCTAAAGGGGTGATTGTTCAATATGGTGGTCAAACGCCATTAAAACTGGCGCGTGCTTTAGAAGCTGCCGGTGCACCTATTATCGGTACCTCGCCGGATTCGATTGATTTGGCGGAAGACCGTGAACGCTTCCAGCAACTATTGGAGCGTCTCAATCTCTTGCAACCCCCCAATGCGACAGCGCGTTCGGTTGATCAGGCTGTTAATTCCGCCAAAGAACTGGGGTATCCGCTGGTGGTTAGGCCGTCTTATGTCTTAGGTGGTCGGGCGATGGAAATCGTATTTAACGAAGAGGGTTTGCGTCGTTATATGAAGGAAGCGGTCAGCGTTTCCAATGATTCGCCAGTGTTATTGGATCGCTTCCTCGATGATGCAGTAGAAATGGATGTCGATGCTATTTATGACGGTGAAACCGTATTGATTGGCGGCTTAATGGAGCATATTGAACAAGCGGGTGTTCATTCCGGTGACTCTGCCTGCTCGATTCCTCCGTATGATTTACCGGTTCATTTGCAAGACCAGTTACGTGCTCAGGTTGCGAAGATGGCCGAGGCCTTGGGTGTGCGTGGTCTGATGAACACCCAGTTTGCGATTCAGGGCGAAACAATCTTCGTATTGGAAGTGAATCCACGAGCATCCAGAACCGCGCCGTTTGTTTCTAAAGCGACTGGTTATCCTTTAGCTAAGATTGCCGCACGTTGTATGGTGGGTAATACCTTAAAGCAACAAGGTATCACTGAAGAACGCATTCCTGAGTATTACTCGGTAAAAGAAGCGGTATTCCCCTTTATCAAATTCCCGGGTGTTGATCCTTTGTTGGGACCAGAAATGAAATCGACCGGTGAAGTGATGGGGGTAGGCAAAACCTTTGGTGAAGCCTTTGCTAAATCACAGCGTGCAACAGGCGTTAACCTTAGTCAGAGCGGTAAGGCGTTGATTAGTATTCGCGATGCCGATAAGCCTAAACTGCCTGAATTAGCCCGCATGCTGATTGCAAAAAACTATGAAATTGTAGCGACTCGTGGTACTGCCAAAGTACTGAAAGAAGCTGGAATTCCTTGTCAGGAAATTTTAAAAGTGAATGAAGGTCGCCCTAATACCGTGGATATGATCAAAAATGGTGAAATCCAGTTGATCGTTAATACCACCGAGGGCGCTAAAGCTGTGGCTGATTCCTTTACTATGCGTCGTGAGGCTTTACAGCGTAAAGTCACTTACTACACCACGATGGCAGGTGCGCGTGCAGCCTGTTATGCCTTGGGTGAATTGGACGCCGGTTCGGTGAATTGTTTACAGGATTTGCATAAAACCTTTAATTAAGCAGAAATAATTCGTTATGAATAAAGTACCTTTGACTGTGACAGGCGCGAATAAACTGCGTGCCGAATTAGAAGAATTGAAGACGGTTGTCAGACCCCGGATTATTCAGGCGATTGCTGAAGCCCGTGAACACGGTGATTTAAAAGAAAACGCCGAATATCATGCTGCACGTGAGCAGCAAAGTTTTGCCGAAGGCCGCATCGCAGAAATTGAGGGCAAATTATCCAATGCCAATATCATCGATGTGACCAAAACAGATGCGAATGGCAAAGTGGTGTTTGGTGCGACAGTTGAAATTGAGGATACTGATTCTGGCAAGGTCGTCACTTATCAAATCGTAGGTGAAGACGAAGCGAGTATCAAAGAAGGCCGTATTTCAATTGGTTCACCGATTGCCCGTGCCTTAATAGGCAAAGAAGAGGGCGATGTGGTGACAGTGAATGCGCCCGGTGGAGTGATTGAGTACGAAATTCTCTCGATACAATATATATGATGTCGGGAGGTGTTAACCTCCCCGATTATCAGGCTTTCTTGAGATTTTTGCGGTAAAAAACAGCAATTTGACCAATAGACTGAATGTTTTCAGCCTGAGTTGATTGAGCGATTTCCGAGCTGATTTCTTTGCGTTCATCACGTTCAGCTCGAATTCTGATTTTGATCAGTTCATGAACGTCTAAAGCAATATTGATTTCTTTAAGAACTTCTTCAGTCAACCCAGCTTGACCGATCATAACAACCGGATTAAGTGCGTGAGCTTGGGCTTTTAGCTTCTTTTTGAGAACGGGATTCACAGTATTTCCTTAATCTTTAAACAGCACAATTTTACATGAATAACGATGGCGCGTAGTAAAAGTAGCCAGCAATGGATGCAAGAGCATTTTCACGATGAGTATGTCAAAAAAGCTCAGGCTATGGGTTTGCGCTCACGAGCGGTATTCAAGTTAATGGAAATTCAGGAAAAGGATAGGATTCTTAAGCCAGGCATTAACGTGGTCGACTTAGGGGCTGCGCCCGGTGGTTGGTCTGAATATGCACGAAAAATTTTAGGTAAAAACGACAAGGTCGTCGCCCTAGATTTATTAGAGATTGAGCCTATTGAGGGCGTTGAGTTTATTCAGGGGGATTTTCGGGAAGAAGAAGTCCTGCAGCAATTGTATGATGTACTAGATAATCAGCCTGTACACTTGTTGTTATCGGATATGGCCCCCAATATGAGTGGTAACAAGGAAGTCGATCAACCTCGATCAATTTATTTAGGGGAGTTGGCGCTGGATGCGGCGCAAGCAATTTTGGTCAAAGGTGGTACCTTTCTGATAAAGATGTTCCAAGGTGAAGGTTTTGATTCATTTTGTAATCAGGTAAGATCGCAGTTTGCGACTGTCGTGATACGTAAACCTAAAGCTTCTCGTCCACGCAGTAACGAAGTGTATATCCTGGCCAAAGGGTTTAAATAATGGTTGCGCAGGTTTCTAGCGGATTCCTGTTACAATCACTGAGTGTTAATTTACAAGCTGTTCAGCTGGAGTGCGTAACTTGAGCGATACGATTAAAAATTTACTGTTGTGGGTTGTTATTGCCGTTGTTTTAATGGCGGTATTCAATAATTTTGGTTCGCGTTCGGCACGAAGCGACTCAACATTGTCTTACTCGCAACTTATCGATGCCGTAAAAGCTGGGCAAGTTCAGCAAGTGGCCATTTCTGATAATACTATTCGCGGCAAAATGCAGGTGGGTGATAAGTTTAAAACTTACATGCCGAATGATCCGCATTTAATCGATGATTTATTGGCTAACGGTGTTGAAATTAGCGTTCAACCGCCTGAAGAACCATCGATGCTGATGCAAATCTTTGTCTCGTTTGGTCCTATTCTGTTACTGATTGCCGTGTGGATATTTTTCATGCGACAAATGCAAGGTGGCGGGGTTGGTGGTCGTGGTGGCGCTATGGGGTTTGGAAAAAGCAAAGCCCGAATGCTGGATCAAGATCAAAACAAAGTTACCTTCGCCGATGTTGCGGGTTGTGACGAGGCCAAAGAAGAAGTTGAGGAAATGGTCGATTTCCTTAAAGATCCTGCCAAATACCAGAAACTGGGTGGAAAAGTGCCGCGTGGAGCCTTGATGGTGGGTCCTCCAGGTACTGGTAAAACACTGTTGGCGCGGGCTATTGCTGGTGAAGCTAGAGTCCCTTTCTTCACTATTTCAGGTTCGGATTTTGTCGAAATGTTTGTGGGCGTTGGGGCCTCTCGCGTCAGAGATATGTTTGACCAAGCCAAAAAACATGCCCCTTGCATTATCTTTATAGACGAGATCGATGCCGTTGGTCGCTCACGTGGCGCTGGCTTAGGGGGTGGCAATGATGAGCGTGAACAAACGCTAAACCAGTTGTTGGTTGAAATGGATGGTTTTGAAGGTCACGAAGGCATAATCGTGATTGCAGCGACTAACCGTGCTGATGTTTTAGATAAGGCTTTGCTGCGTCCTGGTCGTTTTGATCGTCAGGTTGTGGTCGGCTTGCCTGACGTGAAAGGTCGTGAACAAATTCTGAATGTTCATTTGCGCAAAGTACCAGCAGCTGACGACGTTAAAGTTAAGTATATTGCCCAAGGTACTCCTGGCTTTTCGGGTGCTGATCTGGCGAATCTGATCAATGAAGCGGCTTTGTTCGCTGCACGCCTGAATAAACGCCTGGTTAGCATGGTCGATTTGGAAAAAGCCAAAGATAAATTGATCATGGGTGCGGAAAGACGTTCTATGGTTATGGACGAAAAAGAAAAACGCATGACCGCCTACCACGAAGCAGGTCATGCGATTGTGGGTCGTTTGGTACCTGATCATGATCCCGTTTATAAAGTAAGTATCATGCCGCGTGGTCGTGCTTTGGGTGTGACCATGTTCCTGCCTGAGCGTGATCAATACAGCGCCAGCAAACGTAAGCTGGACAGTATGATTTCCAGTTTATATGGCGGTCGTATTGCAGAAGAACTAATTTTCGGTTGGGAGGAAGTGTCTACGGGTGCTTCTAACGATATTGAACGTGCGACTGAATTGGCTCGTAATATGGTGACCAAATGGGGCTTATCGCAACGTTTGGGTCCTCTGACATACAGTGAAGAAGAAGGCGAGGTTTTCCTCGGTCGTTCAGTGACTCAACATAAATCAGTTGCTGAAGAGACTTCTCACACCATTGATGAAGAAATTCGTTCGATTATTGATCGTAACTACGAGCGTGCAGAAACCATATTAAAAGAAAATACCGATATTCTGCATGCCATGTCAGATGCTTTGATGAAGTATGAAACCATCGATAAATATCAAATTGATGATTTAATGGAAAGAAAATCTGTACGTGAACCTAAGGGTTGGGATGAAACTCCGCCTCCATCTAATGATGCAGAAGTAGATCATTGGGGAAGTAATGCCGCAGCGGGTAACCCCCCGGTGAGCGGTTCGCCTGAACAGGGTTAAGTCAGGTTAACTCCGTTTAAAAGAGAGGCTTTTGCCTCTCTTTTTTTGAAGCAAGAGAAAGACAACATG
>Ga0194120_10000583_pt1 | contig 68777 bp, 50 predicted proteins | sample TA2MahCa65mmetaG_FD_148642 | JGI IMG/M metagenome (GOLD analysis project Ga0194120, IMG submission 148642) | Freshwater microbial communities from Lake Tanganyika, Tanzania - TA2015019 Mahale Deep Cast 65m | ecosystem: Environmental > Aquatic > Freshwater > Lake | place: Tanzania: Lake...
ACACAATAAAAACCGTCTGGTGGAGCTTAAAAAACAAGAACATGATTTGGATTTGAATCCGAATGCCTTGTTTGATGTGCAAGTGAAACGTATCCATGAATACAAACGCCAGTTGCTGAATGTGTTACATGTTATCCATCTCTACAACCGCATTAAGCAAGGTGATACCGCCGACTGGGTCCCTCGTTGTGTGCTGATTGGGGGTAAGGCGGCGCCGGGTTATGTGATGGCCAAGAAAATCATTAAATTGATTAATAACGTGGCTGAAGTGATTAATCATGATCCGCAAGTTGGTGACAAACTGAAGCTGATTTTCTTGCCTAATTATCGAGTCTCGGCTATGGAAGTCATTGCCCCAGGTGCGGATTTGTCAGAACAAATCTCGACTGCCGGTAAAGAAGCCTCGGGCACAGGCAATATGAAGCTCATGATGAATGGTGCCTTAACCATTGGTACTTTAGACGGTGCGAATATCGAGATTCGTGAAGAAGTGGGAGATGAAAATTTCTTCTTATTTGGCTTGACCGAGGCAGAAGTCGAGGCACAAAAACATCATTATCAGCCTCAGGCGATTATTGATGCCGACACAGATTTGCAAGGGGTGTTGTATTTATTGGAATGCGGGCATTTCAATCAGTTTGAACCAGGTATCTTTAATGAGGTGATTGCCAGCATTAAAAATCCGCATGATCCCTGGATGACCCTAGCTGATTTTCGCAGTTTTGTGAATGCTCAAGTGCAGGTTGAATCTGCTTATCGGGATCAGGAGCAATGGACCCGGATGAGTATTCTCAACACTGCAGCCAGTGGTAAGTTTTCAACCGACCGAACGATTGCGGAATACAACCGTGAGATATGGAAATTAACACCGGTGCAACCACGCTGAATGCTTGGAACATAGGATGTTGAATATTGTTTTGTTTGAGCCGGAGATTCCGGCTAATACCGGTAATATTATTCGTTTATGCGCCAATACCGGTGCGCAATTGCATTTAATCCAACCTCTGGGCTTTCTGCTGGACGACAAGCGCTTGCGACGGGCAGGGTTGGATTATCACGAATGGGTTAATATTCATCAATACGCCAATTTAGATGATTATTTCGAACGAGCGAACCCCAAACGTTTATTCGCGATGACCACCAAAGGCAGTCGGCGATATTCTGATGTGCATTACCAACCAGGTGATGCATTAATTTTTGGTCCGGAAAGTCGCGGTTTGCCCGCCCAATTTCTGCAAGAACAGTCTGTCGAAAATCGAGTCTATCTGCCAATGAAGCCTGAAAGTCGTAGCCTGAACTTGTCCAACAGTGTGTCGATCGCCTTATATGAAGCCTGGCGACAAATTAATTTTGACGGCGCCGTCATCAAATAAGACAGTGGCTTAGGTGGGGTTTTAGTCTTGGCTTGTGGTTATAATGGCCAAGAATGTGAAATCACTCATGCTGAAGCGTGCATCAACAGCACGAAAATCATAACAACCGATTGATTTCGAAATAATTCGGGATAAGTTTTTTCTAAATAAAGTCGCCAAGGCTTAGGTATGCCGCGTTTGCTCCACTGATAAACGGTACAACGATGCAACCCCAAAAGCCTCGCTAATTGGCTTTGGCCACCTAGTGCGGCTATTATTTTTTGCGCATCATTTTCCATGGTTAAAGTTTTTCATGCTTTTTAGTTTTTGTCAAAAAACACGCTTATTTTGTCAACAAATGTTGCAGGTTTAGTATGGGATTAGGGTCGAGAATTCAGCAGTGTTTAGAGGCCAAGGGTTGGTCACAATCGGATTTATTAAGGGTTGTACCCGGTTTAGATCGCGCCAATCTGAGTGCTATCATTCGGCGCGATGCTCAGCGTTCCTCTTATGCGGGTTTGATAGCCAAAGGCTTGGGGTGTGAAGAGGATTGGTTAATCAGTGGTGTGGGTCAACAATGGTCAGGTGCCGTCATTAAAGAGATAGCGGCCCCATATGACGCCATTCAGCCGGATAATCAGCCCGTTACCAACCAGCAGCAGTTATTGCTAGAACGCTTTAATCAACTGCCACGGCATGAAAAAAAACTGGTTCTGGAGTTTATCGAGCAACGTATTCGTGTTTGTGAGCAAATGCTGACCGATATGCTCAGCATTAAGGGATTAGATGTGGTGTCTCGTGAAGAGGATGCCAAAGCAAAATAGCTTGATACTTTGTTGACAATTTGACAACAATAAGGCGCTCTCTATAATTCTAAATCAACTTAATCTAATCATTGTCTGCTGCCTGCGAAGATGATGAATGTGTTGGTTTAAATGTCAAAAACCCTTCCTCTACCGTCCGCCTGCCCCCGTATTGGGATATTGTGTGATCAAGCGAATAATACGCCCGACGCATTCCCCAATCTCACCCCACTCAATCCGCAATGGGTGGCTTACTGTTTTGAGCATCTACAGCAGTATTTTGGCAAACAGCCAGTCGATATTATTGTGTGTTGTGTGTCAGAAGCACAGGCTGAAGCCTATGCCGGGATACAGACAATCAGTGCCAGACCCGATTTAATGGTGATTGTGCTTCTGTCTGTGGCAGCCGGGGATAGTGGGGCGTTTTGGCTAGAGGCCGGTGCCGAGCGTTGTTTGTATCAACCGCTAAGCGAGCATTTTCTGATGGCCAATATTGCGCAATCCTATCGCCACCTGCAACGATTTCGCCATACCAACACCTTGTGGCAACAAGCAAAGACGCAAGCTTGGCAATTGAATTGTCAGCAATGGGAACTGATGGCGCCCTCAGGAACTTGTATGACTGTGACCCAGCTAGAAATGCGGTTTTTGCAGATTCTGATGGCCGCAAATGGCGAACTGATTCCCAGAATCCAGGTGGCGAGCAAACTCTATATCAATCGCCAAGCGCATGAGTTTCAGCGTATGGAAATGCTTATTTCGCGATTACGCAAGAAAGCCAGACTGCAGTTACAGCAGGAATTACCGATTAAAACCAGTTATGCCGGTGGTCTGGCTTTTGTTGCTGAGTCGCATATTGCCTAGATCACAAGAGTTTTAAGCAAGGCTTTTGTTGGCCTGACTGAGTAATACCTGATCAATTTCATTGGCTGCACCCAAATACTCGGCAATCACAATTTTTACCTCGGGATGAGCTTCGGCAACGGCTGCGATTTCGGCTGGAATATCTTCGCTGACATGGCGTCCGGCAGACAGGAAATAGGGCATGATGACCACGAATTGCGCGCCCTGCGCGATTAACTGACGTAAAGCGTCGGGTATGGAAGGCTCAGCTAATTCCAAAAAGCCGCAAGCGATGCTGGCAAACTGAGTCTGGCTGGTCAACAGACGGTCAACTAAGTGCTGGATTTCCTGATTAGATGCGGCACGGCGACTGCCATGGGCGACGATTAGCAGGTGAGGAATATGAGGAGATGACATGAAAATCCTATCTGGGGTAAATTGTTGTCATGATTAAGCATTCTACTTTCAAACCAGCCTGGTGGTTACCCAATGGCCATTGGCAAACAGTGTATCCGGCATTATTTCGACGAATCGCGCCTGAAATACTGCGACAGCGTCAACGTTTACAATTAGATGACGGTGATTTTATAGACCTGGATTTCTACGGCAAGTCCCACCAACCCTTGGTCTTGATGCTTCACGGCCTGGCGGGTAATAGTCATTCTGGCTATATACTGGGTTTGCAATCCCATTTAAATCAGCAGGGTTGGTCCAGTGTGGTGATGAACTACCGTGGCTGCAGCGGTGAAGTGAATCGTCTGGCCAGAGCATACCATGCCGGTGAATCAGATGATTTACAACACGTTTTCAGCTATTTACAACAACGATATCCCGATCGACAACTCGCAGTGGTGGGTTTTTCTTTAGGCGGCAATATCCTGTTGAAATGGCTAGGCGAAGGCAGACCGATTAATGGTCTCAGTGCGGCAGTGGCGGTTTCCGTCCCTTTGCAACTGGATGCTTGCGCGACACGACTCGATACAGGCTTTTCAAGACTGTATCGTGAGTACCTGTTGGTTGATCTCAAACGCTATATGCAAGATAAATATTCGGGTTTAATCAACTTGGGCTTGGCGTTAGAGGCTGAAAAAATAATGGCCTTGGGTGATTTGCGCAAGATTCACTCCTTTTGGGAATATGACGATCAAGTAGTCGCCAAATTGCATGGATTTGCCAATGTTGAAGCCTATTATCAGCAGGCCAGTGCCAGACAATATCTTCACGCCATTCAGCATCCTTGTCTGATTGTTCAGGCTGCGGATGATCCGTTTATGACCGCTGCCGTGATACCGAGTGCAGATGAATTGTCGCCTAGTATTGAGTTTGAGCTTTCTGAACACGGTGGTCATGTTGGATTTATTGCTGGCCATGTGCCTGGTTGTCCCGAGTATTGGCTAGAGCAGCGCATCAGTGCGTTTTTACGATGCCATTTACCTGCTGGATAAGTGGTATTTTGCAAGGGACGGTGATGATACAATTGAGCCAATTTTTTAATAGGCCGCTGTATACGCATGTCTTTGCAATCTCTTTCCCCTGAAATTTGGTCAGCTCATGAAGCCCAGCCACGACTGCGTGAAATTCCCTACAACTACACTTCCTTCTCTGATCGGGAAATTGTTATTCGTCTTTTAGGCGAATCCTGTTGGCAAATTTTAGAATCTTTACGCAATGCCCAAAAAACCGGTCGCTCCGCCCGGATGTTGTATGAGGTATTGGGTGATATCTGGGTTGTGCAACGTAATCCTTATTTAGAAGATGATTTGCTCGATAATTCCAAGCGACGCAAAGCTTTGCTAGGTGCGCTTCGTCATCGTCTGAAACAAATTGAAAAACGTCAGATGGAATTGCTGGCCGAAAAAGCCGAACGTGCCAGCAAAATTGCCGTACTGATCGAAGCAGCGCATCAAGCAGTGGATCAATTTGCTGAGCATTTTGAGCGTACCCGTCAGATGCGGCGCAAAACCCTGTCCTTGCTCTCCAAACATACCCGCAAAGACAATATTTGTTTTGACGGTTTTGCCCGCGCTGCCCATGTGACTGATGCGACTGATTGGCGGGTGGAATATCCATTTGTGGTTCTTTACCCCACTAATGAACAGGAAGTGGGGCATTTGGTTCGTGATTGCATCAAATTAGGCTTGACGATTATTCCGCGTGGGGGCGGTACTGGATATACCGGTGGTGCAGTTCCCCTGACACCGTATTCAGTCGTGATCAATACCGAAAAATTACTTGATATCAGTGCAGTTGCCTTTGAATCCGAATTACCCGGTGTGGATCAGCCCTACGCGACTATCGATACCGGTGCGGGAGTAGTCACGCGTCGTGTCATGGATGTGGCGGATCAGGCCGGTCTGGTATTTGCCTGTGACCCGACTTCTGCAGATGCATCGTGTATTGGTGGCAATATCGCTATGAATGCCGGCGGCAAAAAAGCGGTATTGTGGGGAACTGCTCTGGATAATCTTTGCTCATGGCGAATGGTGACACCCGATGGACACTGGTTAGACGTCGAGCGGCAAAATCATAATCTCGGGAAAATCCACGATCAGGCAGAAGTGGAGTTCAAACTGCGCCGTTATTCAATTGATGGCAAAACTTTATTGTCAGAAGAGACATTAAAGATGGCCGGCGATCAGTTCCGTAAAGGCGAATTGGGTAAAGATGTCACCGATAAATTTTTGGGCGGCTTACCTGGCATACAAAAAGAGGGTTGTGATGGCATTATCACTTCCGCTCGCTGGATCTTGCACAAGATGCCTCCGCATATCCGTACGGTTTGTCTGGAGTTTTTTGGTCAGGTCAGAGAGGCTGTGCCGGCGATTGTCGAAATTCGTGATTATCTGGCGGCCTTACCTAAATCCGGTGAAGCACGGGTTATGCTGGCCGGTCTGGAGCATTTGGATGAACGCTATGTCAAAGCCGTAGGTTATGCAACCAAAGCCAAGCGTCACGGCCGACCCAAAATGGTTTTGATTGGCGATATCGTTGGGGACGATGAGAAGCAAGTCGCTCTGGCAGCTTCTGAAGTGGTGCGTTTGTGTAACGCCCGCCGCGCTGAAGGCTTTATTGCTGTCAGTGCTGAAGCCCGCAAGACTTTCTGGCTGGATCGCGCTCGGACGGCGGCCATTGCTAAACATACCAATGCCTTTAAGATCAACGAAGATGTGGTGATTCCTCTGCCACGGATGGGCGATTATTGTGACGGGATTGAGCGGATTAATATCGAGCTTTCTCTACGCAATAAATTGCAGTTGTGTGATGCCCTGAATGAATTCCTCCAGGCCGATTTGCCAGTTCGTTCTTATACTGAAGATGTTGAAAAAGCAGACCTGATTGGTGATCGGCGCTTATTGGCGCAAGAGTTACTTGCTTCGGTGCAAACTCGCTGGTTATGGTTGTATCAAAATCTGGACAGGCCTTTGGCGGGCGCAGAATCCGACTTTGCAGCTCTGGGTATTATTGCCAGTGAACTGAGCAATAAAGCCGATCAGCCTACGCTGTTTCATCGCTTACAAGATCATTCAATTCGAGTTTCTTGGAAACAGGAGTTATTACCGGGTCTGAAGGAAATCTTTAATGGTGATCATTTTCGTCCGGTTATTGAACGCATAGAAGCTGTTCATAAAGAAATATTGCGCGGTCGGGTGTTCGTGGCCCTGCACATGCACGCGGGTGACGGCAATGTGCATACCAATTTACCGGTTAACTCCGATCACTACGCCATGTTGCAGGAAGCTAATCAGGCCGTCGTGCGGATTATGGCTCTGGCGCGTTCTCTGGGAGGGGTGATTTCCGGGGAACACGGTATTGGTATTACTAAATACGAGTTTTTATCGGAACAAGAATTAGCCAATTTTCACGCCTATAAACAACAGGTGGATCCGGAAGGCCGCTTTAATCGTGGCAAATTAATGCCAGGCGCTGATTTGCAGGCAGCTTATACCACTTCCTTTAGTCTAATGGGCTTTGAATCACTGATCATGCAACAAAGCGATATTGGTGCCATTGCCGATTCAGTAAAAGACTGTCTGCGTTGCGGTAAGTGTAAACCGGTCTGTTCTACCCATGTGCCGCGTGCTAATTTGCTGTACTCACCGCGTAATAAAATCTTGGCGACCTCGCTGTTAATCGAAACCTTTTTGTACGAAGAGCAAACCCGTCGCGGTATTTCGATTCACCATTGGCAGCAGTTTGAAGATGTAGCGGATCACTGTACGGTTTGTCATAAGTGTTACAGCCCGTGCCCGGTCGATATCGATTTTGGCGATGTGTCGATGAATATGCGCAATTTATTGCGCAAAATGGGCAAGCAAAGTTTTAACCCGCTCAAGACTCTGGCCATTGCCTTTTTGACAACCAGTCGACCTGACACCGTCAAACTGATGCGTAAATTCATGATTCAGTGGGCGTATAAGGCGCAGCGTTTAGGGAATGTCTTGTTAAAGCCCTGGGCCAAAGCTCAGACCCGATTACCGCCATCATCAACCGGTAAGGCGCCGGTCACTGAACAAGTGATTCAGTTTGTTAATCGGAAAATGCCGGCGGACGTGCCTAAAAAAACGGCCAGGGTGATGCTGGATATCGAAGACAACCATGTAGTACCGATTATTCGTGACCGTGAAAAAACCAGTGTGGATTCAGAAGCGGTGTTCTACTTTCCGGGTTGCGGTTCCGAGCGTCTGTTTTCACAAGTGGGATTAGCCACGCAGGCCTTGTTATATGAAGTTGGCGTTCAGACAGTATTACCGCCGGGTTATCTGTGTTGTGGTTATCCGCAACGGGCAGCGGGTCAGTTTGATAAAGCCGATAAAATCACGACCGATAATCGAGTGATGTTTCATCGTCTGGCCAACACCCTGAATTATTTAGACATTAAAACTGTGGTGGTCAGTTGCGGAACTTGTCTAGATCAATTGCTTGATTATGAATTTGACCGCATTTTTCCGGGTTGTCGGATTATCGATATCCATGAGTTCTTACTGGAAAAAGGCCTGAGTGTAGAGGGTTTGCAAGGACAACCGTATTTGTATCATGACCCTTGTCATTCCCCGATGAAACAACGGGATCCCTTAAAAACTGTCAGCGGCTTATTAGGGGGAGCGTCTGTGAATAAATCCGAACGTTGTTGCGGGGAATCAGGTACTTTGGCGGTGAGTCGTGGAGATATTTCGAATCAGGTACGGTTCCGTAAGGCTGAAGAATTGCAGGCCGATGTCCTAAAACTGCGCGCTGACAGTAAAACGCCTGTGAAGTTATTAACCTCTTGTCCTTCATGTATGCAAGGCTTGCAACGATACCAAGGCGATGTTGAAAAACTCGAAGTCGACTATATAGTGGTTGAGATGGCCAGACATATACTGGGTAAGAAGTGGCTAGATGAATATGTCAAAAAAGCCCGCAATGGCGGCATAGAACGGGTTTTATTGTAGACAGCGACTTTAGGCGTTTGGACTAGGAGTATCAGCGCTCGTATGAATGCGATTGAAGAATTGGTTAAGCAGCGTTTTCCTGGCTTTGATCAGGAGGATACTGCACTTATCATCAAAGCCTTGAAGATGGTGGAAGAGGCGAAGCTACATTCCAGTACGGTAGCCGGCAATATTCGTCCTACCGGCATAGATGTGGCGACAGTTTTGATGACTGCTCATATTGATGTCGACACTATTTTGGCCTCATTACTCAGTGATTCCAGAGTGGCCTCATTTATCACTGATGCGCAAATTAACCAAGCGTTTGGCAGTACAGTCGCTGGACTGGTCCGCGATGTGCTATGGCTGAATAAAGTGAGTATCTATAGTCCGGAAATGGCGAATGAGCCAAATCAGTCGGAGATTTTACGGCGTATGTTATTGGCTATGACCCATGACGTCCGCGCGGTATTAATCAAATTAGCTTTTCGTATCCAACGCTTACGTAATTTAAAAATCGAAGATACGCCTATTCAGCGCTTTATTGCCCGTGAAACCCTTGATATCTATGCACCTCTAGCGAATCGACTGGGGATTAGTCAGTTCAAATGGGAGTTGGAAGATTTAGCTTTTCGCTATCTGGAGCCAGAGCATTATTTTGCCATTGTTAAATCATTAGCAGATAAACGTGATCAGCGGGAAGCCTGTATCAACCAGTTTCTGAAAACCTTGCAAACTCGCCTGGATCAGGAAGGGATTGTGGCTAAGATTTACGGTCGGCCCAAACACATCTATAGCATCTGGCATAAGATGCATCGCAAGAAATTAAGCATCGATGAATTATATGACTTACTGGCTGTCCGGGTGGTTGTGGATCAATTGTCTGCCTGTTATACGGTTTTGGGGATAGTTCACAGTGTCTGGCAGTATATTCCTCGCGAATTCGATGATTACATTGCCAACCCCAAAGAAAATGGCTATCAATCCTTACATACGGTAGTCCTGGACGAGGCAGCCAATCGTATTGAAGTCCAGATCAGAACTCGGGCGATGCACGATTTTGCCGAGCTTGGGGTGGCCGCACACTGGCGGTATAAAGAGGGTAGCAAATTCAATCTGGCGACCGAAAAGAATATTGCCTCACTCAGACAATTGCTCGAAGACCGTGAAACCGGTGACGATTTAATCGAAAATTTCCAGACGGAATTGTTTTCTGACCGGGTGTTTGTCTTAACGCCGGCGGGAAAACTCATTGATTTAATCAAGGGCTCGACGCCTCTGGATTTTGCTTACGCGATTCATACGCAAATTGGTCATGCTTGTCGTGGCGCCAAAGTGAACGGCCAGATTAGGCCATTAACCTACAAGCTTAACTCCGGCGAGCAAGTTGAAATCATTACGGTTAAGAATGGCCAGCCTAACCACAACTGGCTGGATTTGAATCTCCGTTATTTAAAAACGCCGCGCGCTATCAGCAAGGTTAAAAGTTGGTTTAAGCAACAGCAACAAGGGGAAAATATTGCGGCGGGTCGTTTATTGCTGGAAAAAGAAAGTAAACGTCTTGGGCTTAAACATACCGACATCAGCGATTTACTCAAGCATTTCAAACTAAACAACTCCGACTTGTTATTTGAAGCACTAGGACGCGGTGATATCAATAATCGTCAATTAGTCTCTGCGCTTAAAATTCCTGAACTGGAGCCAGCACGCTTGAAATTGGTTGCTGCCAAAACCAGTTCACAATCTGCAGTCACCGTCGCGGGTATTGATAATGTCGTCACGACCATTGCTCATTGTTGCAAGCCCTTAAAAGGCGAACCGATTATTGGTTTTATGACCCACAAACGCGGCATTACAGTGCACCGTCAAGACTGTGAGAGTCTGCATCATTTGTCTGAAGAACAAAAGACCCAGTTAGTGGCAGCGGAGTGGGGCGGCAATCATTCTGCGCGTCACACCGTGGTTATAGTCTTACATGCCTTTAATGCGCCGAATTTGCTGGGAGATGTTTCTCAGCTCTTATCAGCGGCCAAAATCCATATCAGCGATGCTGCTCTGAAAACCCATGAAGATTTATCGGCTATTTTGACGATGAGCATACAAATTGAAAACGCCGAACAATTGGCCTCTATCTTGGGTCGTATTCATCAATTGCCCTATATTCTCGACGTTAAACGTAAGGTCTAGGTTTTGGGCGAATTGACTCTAAGCAATATTAACTGGTTCTATCTGGACTTTTCAGGCCAGCATGCCCTGATTACGGCACTGCTTTTTATTTGGGCAGGATTTGTCCGCACGGGTCTTGGCTTTGGTGGGGCAGCATTAGGCTTGCCCTTAATGCTGTTTATCAACAATGATCCTCGGCTGTGGTTACCGATGATTAGCACCCATTTGTTGTTTTTTTCCGGCCTGACTTTACGCACCCGTTTACATAACGTCGACTGGCGCTATTTACGTGCATCCTCAGTGTATATCGTGCCACCAGCGATTATCGGCGTATTTGGTTTAGTCCATTTACCTGTACTTTGGTTAAACGGATTTATTTATGCGGTTGCCTTATTTTATGGTGGGGTCTGGATGCTGAACCGTGCCATTGAAAGTCATGGTGCCTGGGTGGATAAACTGCTGCTGATTTTGGGCGGCTATGTGGCCGGAACCTCTTTAACAGGGGCACCCTTGATGGTGGCCGTGTATATGCGTCATGTCAATAAAAGTCAGTTAAGGGATACCTTGTTCGTACTCTGGTTTGTGTTGGTCGGTATCAAAATGACCACTTTTATTGCCTTGGCGGTGGATTTACATTTTAGTAGTGCCTTATGTTTATTACCCATCGCTGCGATTGGGCACTACTTGGGCTTAAAAACCCATCATGCCATTATCAAGAACGAAATCTTGTTCAAACGCTGGATAGGCGGTGGTTTGGTGGTGGTATCGGCATTAGGTTTGATGAATCTTGGTGTTTAGCTCTAAGGCTAAGCTGTTGTCCTCTCGATAAAATACAATCCCATTTGCAAAATTGATTTAGAATCTGCGCCTGTTTTTTCGGGGGAAGATGTTATGAGTTTTAAATTAAGATTAATCAAATACGCTATCAAACTCACACCAGAAAAATTGGTGATCTGGATTGGTAATCTCGTTATGAAGGGTATTGCCAAACTGGTTGAATTTAATTTCGACCTGGACAAACGACAATTACATGTCAAAACCCAGTTGTATGGCGAAATTGATACCATCGACGTTTGGGTGGAAAACTTTATGATCATCCAAGACGGCGACAATTATGAATTTTTTATTGGTCAGGCCCACTCAGATCGCCCATGGTTGACCAATATCCTGGCGAAACTGGTCGGCAAAGCTTGGAAGATCCCCAAAATCCCACAATTACAACCGCATATGGGGTTGGTGGCGGAATTATTAGAAGAACCTAAAGCAGAACCAACTCCACCAACTGAAAAAGAACAGGCAGAGGCTGAACAGTCCAATTTGCTTGCTTCCATAGAAGAAGCCTGAAACAAAAAAGGCGTTGAAAGCAGTTAACTTTCAACGCCTGTAGCGATTAATGGATGTGTACGTCACGGGTTTTGGATTTATCACTGCGCCGTAAAGTATGCGCTTCCTGATCGCTTGGTAGGGTTTTACCATCAGCACCCAAGACTACCAGGGCAGTCTCATCAACCATACTTAAAACTTTAGCGGGCAACTTGTTGTTCGGCTGTAAAGTGACAGTGTGGTTTTTTTCATTCCAGTCATACTTGCCTTTTTCATAATACTCACGCGTCGAGGCCATAGCATTTTGCGTAACTAGCAAGTAGTTATTCTTTTGCTTTAAGGACAAAGTCATTTTTAAACCATCACAGTCCTTGTTGTCACAGGGCAAATAACCGTAAAAAACTCCTCTGAAGCCATTGGGATCAGAGGCATCAGCAGTGCTGTGACTGGCGTGATCCATCATGCCCTCATGACGCATCATTTCCCGTGCCTTCAGAGCTTTTTCCTGGAGTTGCATGTCCGACTCAGCTACAGCAGCGTTGAGTGTCAAGAAAAATGAACCGAAAAGCAGGCAAGCTAAACTCTTTATTATTTTTGTTGTGTTCATAGTCGTGTCTTGGGTAAGCGTTAAAGAAAGGAATTGAGGTGAATTGCCAAAATTTCTATCCGGTCTACACCTAAAAGCCAATTCGCCTAAGGTTACCAGTAAAAAAACAGATATCAATAGTCTGGTGTTTTCCTTTGCAGCTATGACCATTTGGCAGCCCTGAGTGTCGATCCAGCTTCTTGGTGTTCACAAGCACAAACGAAGTCTGTCAGCTTTATCAGTGTTGAGCCTTGATTTTTTGGTCTTGATCGAAATCATGCTGCAATTGCCATCTCTGCAGGCGCTGGCACTATTAGCGAAGTTATTGCCAACCCTATTTGATGATGAAAAAGCCCAACACCTTATCCTTGCAGGAGCAACTGCTCAAATCCAGTTTGTCTAATGAGGGTAAAGCTCGTCAAATCAAGACAGAAAAGCGCAAACAGCAGAACCGTGAGCATAACAATGGCGAGCGGGTGGTCGACGAGGTCAAGCTAAGTGCGGAGCAGTTGCGTCAGTAGCAAATCAAGCGCGATCGCGAGTCAAACCGCCAGCGGCAACAAGTTGAGCAGCACAAAGCATTACAAGCCCAGATTCGGCAGCTGGTCACGCTAAACAGCCGGGCTCTCGACAGCAATGGCGTTAGCTATCAGTTTGATCACCTTGTTAAAGTTAAACGGATCAAGGTAAGTCCTGGATTACGGGATGCGTTGATCAATGGAAAGCTTGCTGTCGTTTGGGTCGATGACACTTACCTTGCAGTACCGGCTGAAATTGCTCGTCGTATTCAGCAACGCGACGCCGAACGTGTGCTTATGCTCTACCAGCCAGATCACAAGCTGCCACTATTGAGGCTACAGATGATCCGTATGCGGCCTATCAGATTCCGGATGATTTGATCGGGTGATGGGCCGTTTATATCCCGGGGAGGCTTTGCAAACTAATTTGGTATTGGTTGGAGTTACCCCAAGCACAAATGAGCGATGGCCTATTAAGCTTTGCTTTAATCTCGGTAAAGATTTGGATTACCTCAGGGCCTCAGGTTCAATAACGGATGGAATGAATGGCTATTAAGGATAGATATCGTTAGAATTTGTGACATACAACCATGGAAATTAATCCGGTGTCACGATTTTACGAAATTGATCCAAGCCTAGAGAACTACTGGCGGGCAATTATTCTGTTCGGCAGGAATGTCGCCTCCTATAAGTTTGCACTTGCCCGTGCTCTATTTGATTTAAAAAGCTCTGATAATTCACGCATTTCGCTTGAAAACCTCGCCCATCACTATTCTGATCATATCGTCGAACATTTAAAGAAGTTCGATAAACAGGGAACATCTTCAAATAGCCGTTTTTTGGATGCTTGTAGGGATTTCAATGATGGTGAAATTGACCGCCAGAAATTGATTGAGGTGACTGTGAATTTAGGCTTCAACAACGTCATAAATGCCTTTCATAATGTTCACAACTCAGAAATCCCAAAGCGATTTTTCTTAGATGATAGAAAAGCTTCAGGAGGCATTATCCTCACTGATGATTTTTATAGACTCGCCGACAACTTGCATTTTGAAAGCTTGATTCAGGAAACTGAAGCAAGATGGCGATTGGTAGAGTCAGCATGGAATATAAATTTACCCAAGAATCTTATCCAGATCAGTTATGAATCAGAAAGTAATCAGTTATTTGCTGAAAATAAATTGAGACGCGTTCCGGTAGCATCAGCCAGAGCCTCTCTAAATGGCTACCAAAAAGGGCGATGTTTTTATTGCTTCCGGGATATTTCCATACAAAAGCATGATAGTGATCTTGCAGATGTTGACCACTTTTTCCCTCATGTATTGCGATTGTGTGATCCATTAAAACCCGTAAACGGTGTAGCCAATTTAGTATTAGCTTGCAAAGACTGTAATCGCGGCGAAAACGGTAAGTTTGATCGTCTACCGTCGGTCAAATTGTTAGAGAGGCTGTATCAAAGGAATGAATATCTTATTACCAGTCACCATCCTTTAAGGGAAACGCTAATGATGCAAACAGGTATTACCTGTGACCAGAGGCAGAATTTTTTGCAAGATGCTTATGATTGCTCAACTTTGCATCGCGGTGATTCAATGAAATGGCAACCCACTCAGCAGGGGAATGCTATTTTTTAAAAATCAAATTCGTCCAGTTTAAGCCTCTTCCTGATTCAATTGTTGTTTCATTGATAATGACGTCATATCCTTTGGAAATAAAGTTTCTTACTAAGCTATCTGTATTAATCGGGGTGTATAGCTTCCCATTTTCGCGCCAATCAGATTGATTAGTATCTCGATAAGAAATCAAAATACAGGCCTTATCACCAACCAAAGAATCGAATCTGTCGCAAGCCAGATTGATGTTGTCGGTAGTTAGATGCATTAACACCGCCGAGCAAAAGATGTTGGTAAATTCTTCCCCAGGTGTGTTTTTAAGTTCCGGAAGTAAGTCATGGAAAAAAGATATCTCTGGGTAATTTTGGCGTGCAACTTTCAGCATCTCTGAGGAACCATCTATACCTATCGTGTCAAAGCTATTCTGATTTAACCAGTTTGTATCACGCCCAATGCCACAACCTATGTCGATGGTTTTTGAATTTGAGTAAAAATAAGTTCTAACCAATTCGTAAAGCCTTTCAGGTAACAGATTTTTATGAAGGTTACTGATTGAGTGTGCATCTAGGTTGTAGGTATCGATTGTTAATTTGTCCATAATTATCCTAATTGACGAGTTTGCGGGATTCTCTTCAAGAAACCCGTAAATTTGAAGTCGACATGTGAAAGTTGATGATGGTGTTGTTTTTGGTATTAATGTCAATGATGGCATATTCATCAACAGGGTTGTCTCTTATGATTCTAGGTTTGTACTTTAGGAGTTTCCTGGTGTCTTTTGATAATCTGTGATTAATTCTAGTAGTTAGTTCGCGAATCGAAATGATTCTTTTCATAATCAGGCTCCCAACATTTAGATGAAATTTTAGTTTCGGGGAATTTCTTCCATCAAAATTGAACCGGTAACTCCATGGCTTATATCCAATCGGCGCGGCGAGGAGCAGGCCGCTCCTGAACGACTTGTTTTGCCTGATCTTGTTAGCAGCGGTATTTATAATTCCAAGATTGTCTGGGATTATTTTTAGACGAAGTTACTATAGAGCAAGCAATTGTCACTTTACCCATTTTATCCGGATTTGCGCCTATGTCAGATTCACATTTAAACAATGGCCTTGCAGTCATTCATTCCAATAAACTGGAATCACTGGCTGATGTGGTTCAGTATTGGTTATCCCAGCATCCTTTGTTGCCTCTGGAAAACGATGTATTTCTGGTGAATAACAATGGTATGGGACACTGGATTAAGCAGACCTTGGCGCATAATCAGGCTTTGGGTATTGCAGCGGGGATTGAGGTGGTATTGCCATCCAGCTTTATTTGGCGTGTCTACCGTCAGGTATTGGGGGAGAAAATTCCGCAGGAGCAAATTCTGGCTAAATCCGGACTTATCTGGCGTTTATATCGTTTATTGCCGGAGTTGGTGAATCAAAAAGGTTTTGAAATCCTGGCGCGTTTTCTGACTGATGATCCTAGCAATCGCAAGCGTTATCAACTGGCCGAACAGTTGGCCGATCTGTTTGATCAGTATCAGGTGTATCGTTCGGATTGGCTGGCAGACTGGGAAGCAGGCCGTGATCAATTTGCCGATGGTCATGGTGTGCGTCAAGATTTGCCCGATGCTCAACGCTGGCAGGCTTTGTTATGGCGGGCGATTCTCGCCGATTTAGGTGATGCCAATACCGCAGCTGCCAGTCGCGCTTCGGTGCATGCTAAGTTTATGGCGCAAGTTGATCATAGTCAGCCCAAATTGCCTAGACGGGTGGTGGTGTTTGGTGTGTCCTCATTGCCCCAGCAGTCACTAGAAGTGCTGGTCAAAATCTCGAAGTTTTGTCAGGTGGTTTTGTTTGTCAATAATCCCTGCCAACATTACTGGGCGGATATTATTGAAGATAAAGAGCTTCTGAAAGCCGCGTCGCGTCGGCAGAAATACAAGGATAATCAAGCGACGAACGGGTCTATAACAGATTTGCATCAGTACGCGAATCCGCTTTTAGCTGCTTGGGGTAAACAGGGTCGAGATTACATTCGCTTATTGGATGCTTTTGATGATCAATCCATTTATAGGGATTGGGGCTGGCCGGATAACAAAATAGATTTGTTTGAGGCCTACGGACACTCGGGGACTCGCTCGCTTTTACAGCAGATTCAAGACGCGATTCTGGATTTGCAGCCTGTGCCTAAGCAGCCGCATTCACTGAATCAGCCTGATCAGTCACTGGAGTTTCATATTGCCCACAGCCGTCAGCGCGAAGTGGAAATTCTCCATGATCAGTTACTGGCGCGCTTTAATGCCGCCGCTAAAGCCGGTAAACCCTTGCATCCTCGGGATGTGATTGTGATGGTGCCGGACATCAACAGCTATGCCCCGCATATTAATGCGGTGTTTGGCCAGATTAAAACCAATGATAAGCGCTATATCCCCTTTAGTCTGGCCGATCAGAATCAGCGTGGCCAGAATCCCTTGCTGAATGCGCTTGAGTCTTTACTTAAATTGCCGGAATCACGCTTTTCGGTGAGTGAATGCCTGGCTTTACTGGAAGTGCCAGCGTTACGAAAAAAATTTGCGATTGATGAAACAGCGCTACCCAAGCTCCAGCAATGGATACATGAGTCGGGCGTACGCTGGGGTTTAAACCAGCAGCAACGTCAGGCTGCGGTGGCGATGCCGGAGGACATTACTGCCAATACTTGGGAATTTGGCTTGCAGCGTATGTTGCTGGGCTATGCCGTTGGCGCAGGTCAGCGTTTTAACGCAATCGAGCCGTATGCGGAGATTGGTGGTTTAGACGCGCAATGGCTGGGCAGTTTGGCCAGCTTTCTGGAGAAATTGGAATCGACGCTGCAGCCACTGACTGAGCAGCAGTCTGTGGCTGGCTGGGTTACGCTGCTGCAACAATTGCTGGACGATTTTTTTGACGCCACCCATGATCAGGAACGCCAAACCCTCGGGCTGCTTAATCAGACGCTTCTACAGTTGAAAATACATTGCGGGCTGGGTGGCTTAAAAGACGATGCATTATTGCCGGTGCATATCGTCCGCGAAGCCTGGCTAAGCCGGGTAGATGAACCGAGTCTGCAACAGCGCTTTCTGAGCGGCCGGGTCAATTTTTGCACCTTAATGCCGATGCGCGCCATTCCGTTCAGGCTGGTGTGTCTCTTGGGCATGAATGACGGTGATTATCCGCGTTCCCATCAGCCGCAAAGTTTTGATTTGATGAGTCTGCGTGGGCATTACCGTCCGGGAGACCGTTCGCGGCGACAGGATGATCAGTATCTGTTTTTGGAAGCCTTGTTATCGGCGCGTGAGCAACTGTATATCAGTTGGGTAGGGTGCAGTATTCGTGATAATAGCGAACGCCCAGCTTCGGTGTTAGTCAGTCAGTTACGGGATTATGTCGAACGTGGCTGGCAATTGGCGGGACACGATCATAAATGGCTGGAAGCCATTACACTGTCGCATCCTTTGCAGGCCTTTAGTCAGGCATACATTCAGGCTCAGCGTGATCAGCGTTTGTTTACTTATAGCAAAGAGTGGTTTGAAGGGGATGCGACTAAACGCGAGACCATTGGCTTGCTAAACAATACCGTGGAATTGCCAGAGAAGGTTTCGGTTGAGGCTTTGGGGCGTTTCTTAAAGGAACCGGTTAAGACGTTTTGTCAGTCGACATTAAAGTGTTATTTCGATGACGACCATGCTGTCAGCGAAGATCATGAGGCTTTTGAATTCGATCATTTAGAAAACTATTTGCAGAGTAATGCCTTATTAGCGGCACTGAAACAGCAACCGGAGCAAGCAACCGCCAGCATTTTGCAGCAGCAATATGCCAGCCTGATGGCACAAGGTCAGTTACCGTTGGCGGGTTTTTCTAAGCTCGTGTTTGAGGACTTGAGTGGCGGGGTAGTGAGTGCCTGGCAGCGCTATCAGTCCTTAATCACCGCTTGGCCCAAGCCTCTAGCGCCTCAAACCTTGGTGCTTAAATTTAAGTTGGAAACTGCTGAGGTAGAACTGACCGGTGATCTGCTGCAGCTGCATGAAAATGACGCAGGCGCTAAGGCCATTTTAAGTGTAGTTGCGCAAGCATTGCTGAAAAAAGACGCAATCAGCTATCACCGTTTAATGCCTGATTGGGTCAGACATCTGGCGGCCTGTGCTGCGGGATTGGCGGTGACCACCCTGATTGTATCGGCGGACGCCATTCTAAAAATTGAGCCATTGGACGCGACCGATGCCCATGATGGTCTGCAAAACCTGATAAGCAGTTGGCATACGGGCTTGCAAGCACCGCTGCCGGTTGAAATTAAAACGGCGTCTGTCGGCTTGGCGCAAGGCAAACCCCAAGATATGCGTAAAAAATATGAAGGGGCTGACTCCGGATCAGACTGGTCGAAAGGCGAAGTGGATTATGACGCCTATTTACGACGTTTCTTTCCCGATTTTGATGCCTTAAATCCGGGGCACCCCGAAGATAAGAGCAGTTTTGATTACTGGGCTAACCGGCTTTATAAGACCGCATTTGAGCAAATTAAACCAGTACAGGGAGAGTCGCAATGAGTGATGTCAATTCGTTAGAGGTGCTGGAATTTCCGTTAAACGGTGTACGTCTGATTGAAGCCAGTGCCGGTACCGGCAAAACCTACACCATTGCTGCTTTGTATGTACGCTTGATACTCGGTCATGGCAGCAATGGCTCGGCTTTTCAACGGCCTTTGTTACCGCCTGATATTTTGGTGGTGACATTTACTGATGCTTCTACTAAAGAACTGCGTGACCGGATTCGGGCGCGTCTGAGCGATGCAGCTCGGTATTTCAGAAATCTGCCCGTTGTAACCGATCCGTTTCTGGAGAATTTGCGGGCTGAATATAAGGAAGCTGAATGGTCTGATCACGCTCATCGCTTGGAAATCGCGGCTAACTGGATGGATGAGGCGGCGGTGTTTACCATTCACGGTTGGTGTAACCGTATGCTAAAACAGCATGCCTTTGATAGTGGCAGTCTGTTTCAACAAACCTTGAATAATGATGATGCGGAACTATTGCTGCAAGTGGTTCGTGATTATTGGCGCACTCATTTTTATGCACTGAGTCCAACCGGATGCCATGGTGTATTCGGTGTTGTCAAAACACCAGAAGCCTTGGCGAAGAAAATTAAAAATCTTCTTAAAGAAAATGAAGCTCTGCCCTTAGATCAAGCATTGGATTGGTCTGAGGACTTAAAACAATGGGAGGCTTGGGAAAACCAACGTCGAGCTTTGGAAGAGACTGCACGTAAGGCTTGGTGTTTAGATCAGTCGGCCATTCACGAGGTGCTTGTGCCTGCATCCACTAACGGGTGGTTAAATGGCACTAAATATCGCCGTATTGCATTCGCCGATAAACTGGCTGAAATTAATAATTGGGCAAGTTTTGGAACGGATTTAGCCACTGAGGCGATTGCTAAATTCGGTAAACAACGGTTGACTGCTGGTTTAGTTACTGCGCATGTAAATAAAGCAGAGCATTTCGATCATCCTGCATTTAATGCTATTGATGAACTAAGTGCGCATGCTGAGCAACAGCCTGATTTAGAAGCAAAAATTATCCCTCACGCCATTCAGTGGATACGCCACCAGTATTCAAAAGAAAAACAACGTCTAGCCCAGATCACTTACGATGACATGCTGACCCATTTGGATCAGGCTTTGCAGAGTGAACGAGGCCAGCAACTGGCTAATGTGATCCGCAGCCAATATCCGGTGGCGATGATCGATGAGTTTCAGGATACCGATCCGGTGCAGTATCGAATCTTTTCGACCCTGTATCCTGCTGAGCAAACTGAAGGTTTAGGCTGTTTTATGATCGGTGATCCTAAACAAGCCATCTATTCCTTTAGAGGTGCGGATATTTTTACTTATCTGCAAGCGCATCAGGCCACGACTGACAGACATTACACCTTGGATACTAATTACCGGTCTTCACAAGGTCTGGTCGAGGCGATCAATCGGGTATTTTTACAGGCGGATCAGCGCCCCGATGGATTGGGTGCCTTTCAGTTTAAAAACGGTGATAGCAACCCGCTGCCGTTTGTTGAGGTTAAATCCCAGGGCCGTAAAAAATCCTGGCTAGTCAAAGGCGAACAGCCACTGCCTTTAACCGCTTGGGTATTAGAGAGTGACACCGCAATATCGTTTACCGAATATCAGAAGCAGCTGGCTGAAGCCACTGCCAGTGAAATAGTCGGTCTTTTAAATTCGGCGCAAACGGAACAGACAGGCTTTGCGGGTGAGGATCAATTTGATGCCTTGCAACCGGGTGATATTGCGATTCTGGTGCGTACCGGTACAGAAGCTAAAATCATGCGCCAAGCCCTCTCAAAACGAGGCTTGCCGAGTGTCTATTTGTCTGAACGTGATTCCATTTATGCAAGCCCGGAAGCGGGCGATATGTTGATCTGGTTAAAAGCACTGGCGGATCCGCGCAATGAAACCAAGGTCAGAGCCGCCTTAAGTACCGCTACCTTTGCTTATCCTTATGTGCAATTGCAACACTTCATTACTGATGAAGTCAGTTGGGAACAACATTTAGAACGGTTTATGGCCTATCAGCAGCGTTGGCAACTGAATGGTATTTTGCCGGCACTCAGACAGTTAATCAGTGATTACGATTTACATAATCAGGAGAACGATCAGAATGAGCGTGAGCGTAGTCTGACCAACTTGCTGCATCTGGCCGAATTATTGCAGCAGGCTTCCACACAACTGGACGGTGAGCAGGCCTTGATTCGCCATCTGGCAGAAGCGATTGCCGATGAATCTGAGCAAGCCAGTGAAGACTTGATTTTGCGTTTGGAAAGCGATGCTAATCTGATTCAGATTATTACCATCCATAAGTCCAAAGGTTTGGAATATCCGCTGGTTTTCTTGCCGTTTATAGCCACCTTCAAAGAACCTAGAGGCGATTATTTTCGTTTTCATGATGAGAATAAAAATCTTTGTATCGATTTTGATAAACAGGCTGCGAGTCAAGAAGTGGCTAATCAAGAGCGTTTACAGGAAGACTTGCGTTTGTTGTATGTAGCTTTAACCCGGGCGCAATATGCGTGTTGGCTGGGGCTGGCTCCGGTTAAAGTTGGCAAAACGAATGACTGTCATTTGCATAAAAGTGCAATCGGTTATCTGCTTGATTGGCAAGCAACAGATCCGTCAACTGCTTTGCGAACCAAATTAGAAACTATGAAAGGTGAATGCGCCCAGATTGCCATTGCAAGCTTACCCGAAGCCAATGCTGAACCTTATACACGCATCACTGAAACACCCTCATTGGATCAGGTTGCGGTTGCCGAAACCAAAGTGGCGGATACCTGGTGGATTGCCAGTTACAGTGCTTTGACAATGGGGGCTCAGAAAACCCCTGTCTCACCTTTAAGTTATTTGGAACCGGAATCAGCTCAGGATGCCGAATATCCTGAGGATGAGGCGCTTGAAACCCATCATGCAACTGACAAACCGGAGGGTGTACATCAGTTGCCCAAGGGTGCAGGCCCGGGGGTGTTGGTGCATGCTTTGCTGGAAACCCTGGCTAAGGCGGGGTTTAGCCAGACAGCTCATGATGCGGCTAAAAAGAAAGAGACGATTGAAAAACTGTTTAGTCGTCCTGTCTGGCAAGCACATCTGGATGTCATCAAATCGGCATTGAATAGGTGGTTGTCCATGCCTTTATTCGCTCAAGATGACGTATTTTGTTTGGCCAGTTTGGAAACCGGTCAGTATCAGGCAGAACTGGAGTTTCTGATTGGGGTCGATGAAAACCGTGGAGTGGATGTGCAGCGTTTAGACACGCTGGTGAGTCAGGCAACCTTTTCAGGATTAGCCAGACCGGCTGCTTTGCCGAATCAACTGACCGGTTTGTTAAAAGGTTTTATTGATTTGGTGTTTGTCCACAATGGGCGCTATTACGTAGCGGACTATAAATTCAATCACTTAGGCAATCACTTAAGTGATTATGCTCCGGATAAACTGCGGGAAGCCATGCTGAGCAAGCGCTATGACCTGCAAATGGTGTTGTATCTTTTGGCCTTGCATCGATTGTTAAAAGCCCGTTTGGGGCAGCACTATGATTATGATCAGCATATCGGTGGCGGTTTGTATTTGTTTTTACGCGGCGCTGAACACGCATCGCGCGGACTTGTTCTGGAGCGCCCGGATCGGGTTCTGATTGAAACGCTGGATCAGTTATTCAAAGGAGAGGGGCAATGAAGCATTCCGGCAATGTTATCGGCTATTTGGATCACTGGATAGCACAGGGTTGGCTTTCACCTCTGGATCGTGCTTTTGTACGTTTTTTGCAGACTCAAAGTCCGGATGCCAGTGACCGGGTGTTGTTGGCAGCGGCTTTGGTTAGTCATCAGTTAGCTGCCGGTGAGGTGTTTTTAGATCTGGCTGGGTTGGTAGAGCATCCTGAACAGATACTGGGGATCGCGGAAAATTCGGACTATAGCCTGGATGTTGGAGAACAAACACCCATTCGCCACCTTAGTCTGAATGATTGGACTCAAGCCCTGCAGCAGGCTTCTGGAATAGTGGGTGAGGGCGAAGGTGCCGAGCCTTTAGTGCTAGACGTGCGGCTTAATCGTTTATATTTGCGTCGTTACTGGGCTTATCAGCAGACTGTTAATACGGTGCTGGCACGATTGGTGCAACCGGTCAGAACCGCCTTACCTGAGGCGTTGTCAGGCGATATTGCCGATTTATTCAAACCTGATCCGGCTTATCCGATTCCCGGACCTGACTGGCAAAAAATTGCCTGTGTACTGGCTTTGCGTGCCCGTTTCAGTATCATCACCGGTGGCCCGGGTACCGGTAAAACCACGACTTTGACCCGACTACTGGCGGTATTGATCAAACTGGCAAATACCGAAACGGAGACACATTCATCCTTGAATATTGTGCTGGCCGCACCGACGGGTAAGGCGGCTGCACGGGTAAGCGAGTCGATTAATAAAGCCGTGGATCAATTAAATATTGATGAAACCATCAAGCAGCAATTACCCCGAAAAGCCAGTACCTTGCATCGTTTGCTGGGAAGTCGCCCCAATAGCCGGCAATACACCTACAACCGCCACAAGCGCTTAATCGCGGATATAGTGATCGTGGATGAAGCCTCGATGATTGATCTGGAAATGATGGCGGCTTTACTGGAAGCATTGCCAGATTCCGCCACCCTGATTTTGTTGGGTGATAAAGAGCAACTCGCCTCGGTTGAGCCAGGGTCGGTTTTAGGTGATTTATGTCAAGGCGCCGGCGCGGCAGCTTATGATGCTGCAACACGAGCCTGGCTCAAAAATTATGCTCAGCTTGAATTGCCGTCTGCAGCGACTGGTGATTGGCATAATGCTTATAATCAGCAAACTGCAGTGTTACTCCACAGTCATCGCTTTGATGCAAAAAGTGGAATTGGTAATCTTGCCCAAGCGGTGAATGCCGGCGATTACGCTAAGGTGGACGCTATTCTGGAGGCACCTTCAGAACAGTATCCAGACCTGAATCCTGAGCATTTGCCTCCGGCTAATTCTGACCATGCTTGGCAACGACTGAAGCACTTAGTGTTGCCTGAAACTTCTCTTAGGTTGCAGGGTTATCGTGCGTATCGGCAAGTGATTAAGAACCGTTTAGACTATCCATCGGCAGATGCTTGGGCGACTGCTGTACACAAAGCGTTTGACAGCTTTAGGGTATTGAGTGCCTTGCGTAAAGGGCGGTGGGGTGTAGAGGGTTTAAATCAGCAGATCGAAGCTTGGCTGGGTACTCCGCATAAACGGGATCTGTGGTACGCAGGTCGTCCAGTCATGGTGACCCGCAATGATTATGCCTTGGGATTAATGAATGGTGATATCGGAATTGCTTTAGAAGATGATAGCAAGCGATTACGGGTTGCGTTTCCGGCAGCCGAACAGAAGATACACTGGATTTCACCGCTGCGATTACCGGATGTCGAAACGGCCTATGCTATGACGGTGCATAAATCGCAAGGCTCAGAGTTTGATCATGTGGTCATGGTGTTGCCAGACACATTCAGCCAAGTGCTGACCCGGGAACTGATTTACACCGGTATCACACGGGCCGCAAAAGACTTTACCTTGATCGAGACTTTGCCTGGCATTCTGCAACAGGCAGTGGGTGAATTAAAGGGGCCAGGCTCGATTTAGTATGGCAAGGAAATAACGAGCCTGGCCCCTTTTTAAAGATAGCAGTTGGGGAGAAAAAACTCTGCGACCAATAGGGGGTGATTGGCTATGCCGTACAATGTTCTGCGACCCCAGATCAGTTCGCTGGGTTGAAGGCTATTCTGGTGTTTGCCTCTATAAAAATGTGTGCTGGAGAACTGGCGGTTGAGGAATTAAAGGGGCCAGGCTCGATTTAGTATGGCAAGGAAATAACGAGCCTGGCCCCCTTTTAAAGATAGCAGTTGGGGAGAAAAAACTCTGCGACCAATAGGGGGTGATTGGCTATGCCGTACAATGTTCTGCGACCCCAGATTAGTTCGTTGGCTTGAAGGCTATTCTGGTGTTGGCCTGAATAAAAATGTGTGCTGGAGAACTGGCGGTTGAGGATTTGCAGATTTGGATACGCAAAAATCACTTCACCCAATGGTCGGCTACCCAAACGACTCAGTTTGCGATTCGCAAACGCGAGTGTCTCGGGTGGGATGACGGTTCTGGCGAGTATCACGGGTTGATGACTCGCATAGAGCGTCACTTCGCGAATTAATTGATAGCGCTGCTGTGGCTGATTGAGCAGCGCAGTCTCGTCGGCAAAACCATGCGCCCAATTCTGCAGTAATACTGAAACATTGAATTGATTATTATGCTGCGTCCTGAGACGTTGGGTTAAGGAACCCGTTTCGTTTAACCACGATTGTAAACTGCACGGTAAATGTTTCTGCACACCAAAAGCATGCGTTTGCCAACGGGTTTGTTTACTGAAAAATTGACTGCGAAGATTCAAAACTTAAGTTCCCATGGTTGCATGCTTGCCGACATAGGGATTGTGCTTCATTTCCTCGCCAAATGTAGATTCGGGGCCGTGGCCGGGAATAAAGCGGACATTTGCACCGAGAGGCCAGAGTTTGTTCTGAATAGAATCGATCAGGGTTTGATGATGACCTTGGGGAAAGTCGGTACGACCGATCGAGTGTTTAAATAAAACATCACCCACCCAGGCCAGACTTGCAGTCTGGCAGAAAAAAACCACATGTCCAGGCGTATGGCCTGGGCAATGGATAACCTGTAGGCTTTGCTCGCCTAGTTGCAAGCGCTCGCCATCGCTTAACCAACGGTCGGGTAAAAAAGGAGGAGTGGGTGGGAAGCCAAAGGCCTGACTTTGCTGATCAAGCATGTCCAACCAGAAGCGGTCATTCGGATGAGGCCCTAATACCGGGACCTTCAAGTGAGCCGCTAATTGCTGTGTCGCTCCGACATGGTCCAGATGGCCGTGGGTGAGCAAAATACTCTGGACAACGACCTGTTGGTCTTGGATGGCCTGGATAATCAGCTCAATATCGCCACCAGGATCAATGACCGCGGCTTGCTTGGTCTGCTCACAGAAAATCAAACTACAGTTTTGTTGAAAAGCTGTAACCGGAATAATTTGATACTTCATTTACAATTCAATACGAATTCCCAGTTCCACCACGCGATCGACCGGAATCCTAAAGTATTCGATAGCACTGGCTGAATTGTGAAACAAAAACTTAAACAGTGCGCGTCGCCATTTTGGATATGGACTGTGTCGACGGAAGGAAATCTTTTCGCTGCCGACGAAAAATGAGGCAGTTTTCTGGTCAATGATTAATCCTTCCCGGGCGCAAAGCTGTAATGCGCGACGAACGTCTTGTTCTTCCTGAAAGCCAAAATACATTTTGACTCTGAACATTTTGCGATTTTCACCAAAAACCCGAATTTTGATGCGATGTGCCTCGTCAATATAAGGTTCATCTTTGGTGACGATGGTAAGCACAACCATTTGCTCATGCAGAACATGATTGTGTTTTAGATTATGCAGCAGAACCTGTGGTACGCCGCGTAAACTTTTGGCCAGATAGATAGCCGTTCCGGCCACGTTACAGAGTGATGAAGCCTCGATTTTTTCTTCCAGCTCTTCAAACGACACGCGCTGTTCATCCCAGTTTCGGGCAACCAGTTCACGACCTTTAATCCAAGTGGTGATAAAAAAGAACAAGATGGCGCCAACCGTAAGCGGCAACCAGCCACCTTCAGGTATTTTTAAACTATTGGCAAAGAAATACAAAAGGTCGAGTGTTAGGAAAAACACCAAGAAGTTGAAGCTGGTGGCACGGTTCCAATGCCAGAGTTCCAAAATGACGATGAAGGACAAAATAGTGGTGGTAATCATGGTGCCAGTGACCGCCAGACCATAGGCAGAGGCTAGGGCTGAAGAGGATTTAAAACTGGCTACCAGAATGAACACCGAAACCATCAGCAGCCAGTTAACCGCAGGGATGTAGATTTGGCCCATTTCATCGCCTGAGGTGTGGCGAATATTCATGCGAGGTGAATAACCCAATAAAATCGCTTGCCGTGTCAGTGAAAAAGCACCCGAAATCACTGCCTGTGAAGCAATCACTGTTGCAAGCGTAGCCAAAATCAGTAAGGGGTATAAAGCCCAGGTCGGTGCCAACAAATAAAACGGATTTTCAATGGCTTCGGGATGGTTAATCAGCAAGGCGCCTTGGCCAAAGTAATTCAATAATAGCGCTGGAAACACAAAACCGAACCAAGCATACCGGATTGGCTTCAGTCCGAAATGTCCCATATCGGCATATAAGGCTTCAGCGCCGGTAATGACCAAAACCACCGACCCCATCACTAACAGGCCTTGCCATCCCAGTTCAAAGAGTAATTGAATACCGTAAACAGGATTGATCGCCATCAGTACCGAGGGGTACTGAATGATGTTGTAAATGCCCATCAATGCTAAAACAGCAAACCAGATGCACATGATAGGGGCGAATAATTTTCCGACTGCTTCTGTGCCGCGCACTTGAATCAGAAATAATGCCCCTAGGACGCTGTAGGTAACTGGCAAAATATAGTGTTCAAGCTGAGGTGCGATGATTTGCAAGCCTTCCATCGCACTGAGTACTGAGATTGCAGGGGTGATGATGCTGTCCCCATAAAACAATACTGAGCCAATTAAGCCTGTTGCTACGATGAATTTGGTGCGTTTGGGGTTATTGCGAGCAGTTTGTAAGGCCAGAGCCAGTAAGGCCATGATGCCGCCTTCACCCTTGTTGTCGGCGCGCATGATAAAAATGGCGTATTTAAGGGTAACGACTAAAGTAAGCGACCAGAAAATCAGGGAAAGCGCACCCAGTATGTGCGCCTGATCGGTTGTAAGGCCCGCATGAAACACTTCTTTGACTGCGTAGAGTGGACTGGTGCCAATGTCGCCAAATACCACGCCGATGGCACTCATGGCCAGCGCAGAGACTGGCTGGGAACTACGATGATTAGCCATGCCTAATAGAAAAGTTGATTAGATTGTCACAAATGGAATAAAGGTTTGCCATTCATCGTTCGTTTGCTGAATCACTAAGGCGACACTATACGCATTTCAAGGCGGAATGCGTATAAAAAAATTAGGTTTATTCTAACAAAACCTCATCAGGCCATGGGTCGCGATTTGCTGAGAAATAGCTATGGGGCGATGTTACAATACGGCTTTCTTAAACTACAGATTCTCCATGATGATGCCAAGCTTCCGTATGTTTCTTCATATTTTGATCAGCCTGTTCCTGTTTTTCAACATGAATGGCGTTTCGGCTGCGGGGCAGATCTTTACGCCAGCCGCGCCTTCTGCTGCAGCCAGTAGTTATTATCTGTTTGATTTTAATAGCGGTAGAGTATTGGCTGAAAAAGAGCCTGATAAGCGGGTGGCGCCGGCCAGTCTGACTAAAATTATGACGGTTTATGTCGTGTTCAATGAACTGAAAGCCGGGCATTTAAAACTGGATGAAAAAGTCACGATCAGTCAGAACGCATGGGAGACCGGCGGTTCGAAAATGTTTGTTGAAGTTAACAAACAGGTGTCAGTTGAAGACTTGTTACAAGGGGTGATCATCCAGTCAGGTAATGATGCGAGCGTTGCCTTGGCCGAACATGTCGCTGGCAGTGAACAGACCTTTGCCACCATGATGAATGAGCAAGCGGCGCGTTTGGGTATGAACAATAGCCATTTTGAAAACAGCATGGGTTTGCCGACACCTAATCACTACAGCAGTGCGCGGGATCTTGCGATTCTGGCACGCTCATTGATTCGTGAGTTTCCGGAATATTACCGTTGGGATTCACAAAAAGAATTTACCTATAACGGCATTACCCAGCAAAATCGCAACCAATTATTGTGGCGCGATCCCAGTGTTGACGGCATTAAAACTGGCTTTACCGATGATGCGGGATACTGCATGGTCGCCTCGGCTAAGCGTGAAGATATGCGTTTAATATCAGTCGTGATGGGGACTGCTTCGGCTGCCGCTCGTGCCAATGAAAGCCAAACCTTATTGAATTATGGTTTCCGCTTTTTCGAGACCCACAAATTATTTGATGCCAATACCGTCATGGCTGAAGCTAAAGTCAAAAAAGGTGAGACCTCTAAACTGAATGTGGGTGTGACGGAAGATGTTTATGTGACAGCACCACGTAAGCACTTTGCTGAATTAAAAGCTGAAACCCAAATAGACAAAGCCTTGCTGGCTCCTATCAATAAAGGGGATAGCGTAGGCACTCTTAACGTGAATTTGGGTAATGAAGTGGTTTTAAGCCGGCCTTTGGTGGCAATGGATAGCATTGCTCAAGGTGGTTTGTTTAGACGTTTGTATGACGCAGCAATGGGGTTGATTGAAAAATAATGGCTGATTTAGTGTATTTAAATGGCGAATTTTTGCCATTAGCCGAGGCCAAAGTATCTGTTTTGGATCGTGGTTTCTTATTTGGTGACGGTGTTTATGAAGTGATACCGGCTTATGCGGGCAAATTATTTCGCTTAGAAGATCATATTCAGCGCCTGAATAACAGTTTGGCCGGTATTCGTTTGCCTGTGTCGCAGACTTTAGCTGATTGGAAAGCAATATTTCAGCCTATGCTGGATAGCAGCAAAGATCAGTACATCTATCTCCAGGTAACCCGTGGTTATGCCGCCAAACGTGATCATGGTTTTCCTGAACAGATCGTGCCGACCATTTTTGCGATGTGTTCCGAGATTAAACCTTTTGCAGGTCGTTTAACTGGGGTTAAAGCCCTGACACTGGATGATAATCGTTGGCAATTATGCAATCTCAAAGCCATTACCTTGTTGGGTAATATTTTATTGCGTCAGGCAGCCTTGGATGAAAATTGTGCTGAAGCATTATTAGTCCGTGATGGTCATGTAGTAGAAGGTGCTGCCAGCAATGTATTTGCGGTGATTGACGGGGTACTGGTAACTCCCCCTAAAAGTCACCATATCTTGCCGGGTATCACCCGTGATGTGATCTTGGAAATTGCCGCTGCCAACGAAATTCCGTTCCGTGAAGCCAATATTGGTTTGGAAGAACTGCGATCAGCGACGGAAATCTGGGTAGCCAGTTCCACACGCGAAATCGTGCCGATTATCGAGTGCGATGGCGTTGCGGTCGGCAACGGTAAACCTGGCCCGGTTTGGGAGCGTTTAGATCACTTGTTCCAAACCTATAAACTTTCTTTAGCATGAGCGAAAATCCAACAGAATCCCTGCTTGAATTTCCCTGTCAGTTTGCCATTAAGGCGATGGGTAAAAGTGCCGTTGATTTCGATATGGTCGTGGTCGAGATTGTCCGACAACATGTACCAGATCTTAGCGAATCAGCGGTTACTACACGTCCCAGCAAAGCAGGTACCTATACTGCAGTGACGGTGATGATTGAAGCCAGAAGTCGGGAACAGCTTGATGCCATCTATCAGGGATTGACGGATCATCCTGATGTGTTAATGGCTTTGTAATAATCACGCGTGTCATCCACACAACTAAAGTTTTTGGGCTTGCAAGACTATGAAACGGTCTGGGCGCAAATGCTTGAATTCAGCCTCAACCGTCAAGAGGACACGCCCGACCAACTTTGGATTACTGAACATCCGCCGGTGTATACCTTGGGGCTAAATGGAAAAAACGAACACCTGTTGGTATCGACCACCATTCCAGTGGTGAACACTGATAGGGGAGGGCAAATCACCTATCACGGCCCCGGACAATTGGTGATTTATCCATTGATCAATCTCAAACGCTTGGGATGGGGGCCTAGACAGTGGGTGACAGTACTGGAACAAGCGGTGATCCATACCTTGCGGCAATATGGCATTACTGCCTATGCACAGGCTAAAGCACCCGGTGTTTACGTCGAAGAAAAGAAAATAGCTTCTTTAGGTTTAAGAATTAAATCCGGCTTTAGTTATCATGGGCTTAGTGTCAATAATGCCATGAATTTGGCACCATTTGGTGACATCAATCCCTGTGGCTATAGTGGATTAGCGGTTACCCAACTAGCGGATCTGGGTGTTAATGTGCATAATCACGAACTAGCGGTTCCCATCATTCAGCAAATACTCAAGGCAATTGAAGCATGAAGTTAGAGGCGCTCTCACGCTCCACACCTGAAACCCATCTTCGGAATGATGACAAATTGTCACGCATTCCCATCAAAGTCGAAAAACCCGATACCTTATTACGCAAACCGGATTGGATACGCATTCGTTTGCCTGCTGGCGATAAAATCAATCAGATCAAGCAATCATTACGGGAAAACAGTCTGCATAGTGTTTGCGAGGAAGCGGCTTGTCCTAATTTGGGTGAGTGTTTTTCGCACGGTACAGCTACTTTCATGATTATGGGCGACTTGTGTACACGTCGCTGCCCATTTTGCGATGTGGCGCATGGCAAGCCCCAGGCACTCGATGTCAATGAACCGCTTAATCTGGCGCGCACTGTTCAGGACATGGGTCTGAAGTATGTGGTGATTACTTCGGTCAATCGTGACGATTTACGAGACGGTGGTGCAGGACATTTTGCAGCCTGTATTGCGGAAATCCGTGCGCTCAGTCCCGCAACCCGGATTGAAATTTTGGTGCCCGATTTTCGGGGCAGACAAGAACAGGCTCTGGCATTACTCGGCACTCAGCCTTGCGATGTGTTTAATCATAATTTAGAAACCGTGCCCAGATTGTATAAGGAAGCCCGGCCGGGTGCGGATTATTTGACTTCACTGCAATTGCTCAGAAAGCATCATAGCCTCAATCCCCAGGTGCCCAGTAAGTCAGGCCTGATGCTGGGTATCGGCGAAACGCAGGCGGAAGTTCTGCAGGTTATGGCGGATATGTTGGCTCATGACGTCAGTATGCTGACTTTGGGTCAATATCTGCAACCCAGTAAATCGCATTTGCCTGTACGTGAATATATCCACCCTGATCAATTCCAGTTTTATGCTGACCAAGCTAAAGCGATGGGCTTTCAACAAGTCGCCAGTGGTCCTTTAGTCCGTTCTTCTTATCATGCTGATTTGCAAGCAGCAGGGATGTTAGGCTCTTAGAATCTTGCAAGCGGGTTTGTCTCTTAATAACAAAAGGATGCTATGAACATTCAATTTGTGGGAAAAAAACTGTTCGTTTTAGACACTAATGTCTTAATGCATGATCCAACGGCGCTGTTTCGGTTTCAGGAACACAATATTTTTATCCCCATGGTGGTCTTGGAAGAATTAGACCACGGTAAAAAAGGAATGTCGGACGTTTCCCGTAATGTCAGACAAGTTAGCCGCTTTTTAGACGAATTAATTCGTGATGCGGATCAAAAGAGCATACAAGACGGTTTACCACTCTCCAAACTCGTGAATGGTCTGAATAACGAATTACCTGCTCAAGGCCGTTTGTTTTTTCAAACGCATCAGTTATCCCATTTGTTACCACCTGATTTGCCTGGGCAGATCGCCGATAACTCTATTTTAAGCATCGTCTTAGCGTTGTCTAAGGAATTTCCTGAAGTCGAAGTAATTTTGGTGTCCAAGGACATCAATATGCGTATCAAAGCCGCTGCGTTGCAGATTAGCGCGGAGGATTATCATAACGATCAGACCATTGATGATATTGATCTTTTGTATAGCGGTGCCGAGGAACTGGATATCGATTTTTGGAATGTGCATGGCGGCAAAATGGATTCCTGGCAGGAAAACGGTAAAACCTTTTACCGTATTCACAGTCCCATAGTCCGTGAATGGCATCCTAATCAATATCTCTACATGGGCACCGAGTCCGGGTTCGAGGCTATTGTCAAATCCTGCGATGGTGAAACTGCGGTATTGCGGTTGCTAGATGACTACCGTTCCAAGTCACACAGCGTTTGGGGTGTTTGTGCCAAAAATCGCGAGCAAAATTTTGCTCTCAATGTATTGTTGGATAACGATGTTGATTTTATTACTTTGCTGGGTTCAGCGGGTACAGGCAAAACATTATTAGCCTTAGCCGCGGGTTTATCGCTGACCCTGGAACAAAAAGCCTATCAAGAGATCATCATGACTCGGGAAACCATGCCAGTGGGTGAAGATATTGGCTTTTTACCGGGGACTGAAGAAGAAAAAATGGCCCCATGGATGGGCGCTTTGATGGATAACCTAGAGGTTTTGGGAAGTCGTTCCGGCAATAATGACTGGGAGCAAGGGGTTTCACATAATATCGTTATGAATCGGGTGAAGATTCGTTCATTAAACTTTATGCGGGGACGTACCTTTCTGTCGCGTTATTTGATTATTGATGAGGCCCAGAATTTGACACCCAAGCAATTAAAAACCTTAATCACCCGCGCGGGTCCAGGAACCAAAATCATTTGCATTGGTAACCTGGCTCAGATCGATACGCCTTATCTGACTGCGATCAGTTCAGGTTTGACCTATGTTGTCGACAGATTTAAACACTGGCCGAATAGTGCCCATATCACCTTGCGCAGAGGTGAGCGTTCGCGTCTAGCAGATTTTGCCTCGGAAAATTTATAAGGAGTGACTGCCAGTACTGTTGGTAATACTGGTGCCGCGTGGCCATGCTGTCAAAACTGCTTTGACCAGTGTGGCCAGTGGGATGGCGAAGAATACCCCCCAAAATCCCCAAATCCCGCCAAAAAATAAAATCGCCACTATGATGGCAATGGGATGCAAATTGACAGCTTCAGAAAACAATAACGGAACCAGTACGACCCCGTCTATGGCTTGGATCAATGAGTAAGCAATCACCAAATACATAAACTCATCGCCGCTACTGCCTGACCATTGCACATACGCCACGCCAATCACCGGAAAGGTAACTAGGGTTGCTCCTACATAGGGAATGACGACCGATAAACCCATCAATACCGCGAGTAACATGGCGTAATTAAGATCCAGCAACATAAAGGTCAGATAACTGCTGGACCAGAGAATAAAGACTTCTAGGAATTTGCCGCGTACGTAATTGGTAATTTGTAAATCAACTTCTTGCCAGACTGCGATGCTCAAGCTGCGGTCGCTGGGCAGAAATTGTTTTAACCAATCTAAAATGATGCGTTTGTCTTTCAAAAAGAAAAACACCATCATCGGAACTAAAAACAGGTAAATGATGGCACTGACCAAGCCCGCAACGGATTGCGCGGATCCATACAAAATGTTCTGACTATAGCCGAGCAAATCTTGTTGAATGGCGAACATAAACCCGTTAATTCGGGTATCCGAAAAAAACTCCGGGTGTTTTTCCGGCAAACGCATGATTTCAGTTTGAATGCTGAAGGCGATTTCCGGAATCCGATGAATCAGTTCAACGGTCTGGCTGGACACCATGGGGAGTAAAACAAACAGCACAAAGCCCAAGGCTGTCAAAAATAAGGAAAACACCAGATACACGCCCAGCAGGCGCGGCAATTGACGCTGTTCGATGCGCCCAACTAAGCCTTCGAGTAAATAACCTATGACAATGGATGCAAATACTGGAGTCAGCAGACCAGACAGCCAATAAATCAAAGCTGAGCCTACGAGTAATATCATCGCTAAAGCAACGACTTGTGAGTTAGGCAAGAAACGTTGAAACCAGTTTCTGAGAAAGGTCAGATTTGAGAAATCGGTGCTTTTAGTCATGGCGTTGTAATAATTATTTTGGCTTTCAGACTAAAGCAAAATGCAAAAAAAGGCTAGCAACAACGTTTAATCCCGTTCCACTTACGTTCAGTGAGAGCAGCAAAATATTGTTTACGTGTCAAAGGCAGGCCAGGATGCTGGCTATGCTCTGCCTGCCAATGCATTAAATACCGTTCATATTCAGCTTCACCATTCAATTGCTTCCAGGATTGACGCAACAGATTCAAACCAAGCTTGATTGACATGTGATATTAAAAAATTAAATGTTGAGTAATAAGTGCGCAGGTGATTCCAAGCACTCTTTAATGACCCCTAAAAACTGGACCGCTTCTTTGCCATCAACTAAACGGTGATCATAGGAAAGTGCCAAATACATGATAGGACGAATGACAATCTCACCATTTTCTACAACCGGTCTGTCTTTAATGGCATGCATGCCCAGTATGGCACATTGCGGTGGATTCAGAATGGGTGTGGACAACATAGAACCAAAAATACCGCCGTTGGTAATCGTGAAAGTACCGCCACTTAAATCTTCGGCGCTGATGGAGCCTGCACGGGCTTTGCTACCAAAATCCTGTATGCCTTTTTCAATCCCGGCAAAATCCAACTGATCTGCATCACGCAGAATGGGCACAATCAAACCACGTTGTGTGGTCACTGCAATCCCAATATCGTAATAGCCGTGATAAATGATGTCATTGCCATCGATTGATGCGTTGATAGCCGGAAAACGTTTCAGAGCCTCGATAGAGGCTTTAACAAAGAACGACATAAAACCTAATTTTATGGCGTGTTTGTCTTCAAAACGTTGTTTATATTGATTACGTAAATCAATCACTGCTTTCAAATTCACTTCATTAAAAGTGGTCAACATGGCAGCGTTTTGTTGCGCCTGCAATAAGCGTTCAGCAATGCGTGCTCTGAGACGCGTCATCGGCACTCTTTGTTCTGGACGCAAACTCCCGATACTTCCTGTTAGGGAAGAAAGAGCGCCAGAGTCGATGGGATTGCTGGCTGAGGCTGCTACCTCCGCTTCAGCATGCTGTTGAATATAATCCAAGACATCGGTTTTGAGAATGCGACCATTTTTACCCGTGCCTTGTATCGTTTCACTGTCCAGTTCGGTTTCCGCCAGCAGACGTCTGACCGAAGGGCTGACGGGTTTGTCGGTTCCGCTCAGTGCATGGGCTGGCAGTGGTTTCTCCTCGCGGACTTCGAGTTGGGCCAGAATTTGACCGGCGACAACAATTTCGCCGCCCTGAACCTGAATGGCTTGTAAGATCCCGGATTCCGGTGCAGGTACTTCCAGTATCACCTTATCGGTTTCCAAATCAGCTAGGTTTTCCCCCGCTGTTACCCAGTCGCCGGTTTTTTTATGCCAGACCACCAAGGTGGCATCGGTTACGGACTCGGGTAGAACAGGAGCGAGAATGTCTAAACTCATGGTTTAATTCCTTAGGGGTTTCCGTATAAAGCACTTTGCACGACGGCTTTTTGTTCGCTGATATGGGTTTTGTAATTACCAACCGCAGGTGCGGCCGAAGCTACACGCCCCGCATAACTCAGTTTAATCTGAGGATCTATATTATCCACAAAATGATGACGAATTTGATACCAGGCACCTTGATTTTTAGGTTCCTCCTGACACCAAACGACTTCTTGCAGTTGCGGGTACTTAGCTAATTCATGCTTGAAGTATTCAACTGGGAAGGGATAGAGTTGCTCAATACGCACAATAGCAATATGTTGCAAATCATCCTGACGGCGGCTTTCCAGCAAGTCATAATACACTTTGCCACCACAGAGGATTAGGCGTTTCACTTGCTGGGGATCTATTGGATCAATCTCCCCAATAACGGGTTGGAACTGCCCAGCGATCAGTTCTTCTAATGTCGACACAGCCAGTTTGTGACGCAATAGGCTTTTAGGACTCATCACGATTAAGGGCTTACGGTAATTGCGTAATTGCTGACGTCTGATTAAATGGAATATTTGGGCGGGCGTGGTCGGTGTGCAAACCTGAATGTTTTGGTCTGCACAGAGTTGCATATAACGCTCTAAGCGGGCGGATGAATGCTCAGGTCCCTGGCCTTCAAAACCATGAGGCAATAACATGATTAAACCACTCAGCCGTCCCCATTTGGTTTCACCTGAGCTAATGAACTGATCGATGACGACCTGAGCACCGTTAGCGAAATCACCAAACTGAGCCTCCCAGATCACCAGAGTATTGGGATCAGTGGCACTATAGCCGTATTCAAACCCCAGAACGCCCGCTTCAGATAACAGCGAGTTATAGATTTGCATCCTGCCTTGCTTATTCGTCAGTTTGCGCAACGGGATGAAATTTTCGCCCGTATCTTGGTTTAATAGAATGGCATGTCGGTGTGAGAAAGTGCCTCTTCCAACATCTTGTCCTGTTAAACGTACATGGTGCCCCTCATAGACTAAACTGGCATACGCCATTACTTCCGCATAACCCCAATCAATGGGCAACTGGCCTTCCGTCATCAGATTTCTATCAGTCATGACTTTTTCGACACGCGAGTGCAATCGAAAACCTTGAGGAAGCGCGTGCAAACGCTCGTTACACAATTTAAGGGTGTCGAGGCTAATCGCTGTTTTACATTCCAAATCCCAAGGCTGGTTTAAGAATTGCTCCCAACGTTTAGCATAAGGATTATGTCGAATTTCAGAGACTGGGCGGGAAACAATCTCACCCTGAGTCAGGGCTTTGATATAGTCACTTTCTAATTGCTGAACCTCGTTTTCATTGCTGACGCCTTGATCAATTAATTGCTGGGCATAGAGTTGGCGCGTGGTCGCCAGGGCATTGATTTTTTGATACATCATCGGCTGTGTCGCAGCAGGTTCATCCGCTTCGTTATGCCCATGACGACGGTAGCAAATCAAATCGATAACCACATCTTTATGAAATTTCATGCGGTAATCCATAGCGAGCTGAGTGATAAACACTACGGCTTCGGGATCATCACCATTGACGTGAAACACCGGCGCCTGAATCATATTGGCCACATCGGTACAATACAAAGTGGAACGCGCATCAAAAGGATTGCTGGTAGTAAAGCCAATTTGATTATTGATGACAATATGCACGGTGCCGCCGGTATAAAACGCCCGGGTTTCAGACATGTTTAGGGTTTCCATCACGATGCCTTGACCGGCAAAAGCGGCATCGCCATGAATCAAAATCGGGATGATCTGATTGATCCCGTCTTTACCTAAACGATCTTGTCTGGCTTTTACCGAACCTTCCACCACCGGATTAATAATCTCCAGATGCGATGGATTAAACGCGAGGGTCAGATGCAATTCGCCACCAGGGGTCGTGACATTGGATGAAAAACCCATGTGATATTTAACATCCCCGGTAATCGCGCCAGGCGCTGAGGTCTGTGTGCCTTCAAATTCACCGAAGAGCACCGCAGGGTTTTTACCGAGAATATTCACCAGTACATTGAGCCGGCCACGATGGGCCATGCCAATGACCATTTCTTTCACTTTGTTTTCGCCGCCACGCTGAATGAGTTCGTCCAGAATCAGAATTAAAGACTCACCCCCTTCAAGGGAGAAACGTTTTTGACCAACGTATTTACGATGTAGAAAGCGTTCAAAGCCCTCGGCAGCAGTTAGTAATTTAAGCAGCCAGAGGCGTTTTTCGTGATGCTGGTCAAAATTAGTCCGAACACCCTCTAACTTTTCTTTAATCCAGCATTTAGCATCATGATCGACAATATGCATGAACTCACTGCCTATACTACGGCAATAGGTATTTTGCAGGGCTTCGATAATCTCTAAGAGTGCTAAGCGGTCAACCCCGCATAAACCACCGGTATCAAACACGGTGTTCATATCATCCTCTGTCAGACCGTAATAAATCGGCTCCAAATCAGTAGGGACGGTGATGGAGTTGCCCAGAGGATTATTACGCGCAATCTGATGGCCTTTAACACGGTAGTGGTTAATCAGACGGGCAACCGCGGATTGTTTCTTGACGCTTTGTTCGGTAAAGCCCTGCATTCGCGCCAGACGACCAGGTTCATTAATGGCTAATTTTTCAAAGCGTTCCACAATCGCACTATGAGCCACTTCTTCGGTTGAGCCGGCATGAATGGCATCAAACCGCTCCCGCCAGTCCGTGGCAACACTGCTAGGATCTTCAAGATAGTGTTCATAAAGGGATTCTATATAACTGGCATTACCGCCGTACAATGCGGAACTTTCCTGAAAAACTTTCAACAAATCGGTCATACGGCTATCCCTATTAGGCATTTGCTAACTATGGTATCAACTGATTAAGTAAACTACCACAATACTGCGTAAAGACTATGTTCAGGCGGTTTCCTGGTAGTTTTGTCGTTGTTGACCGATCCAACGCTGAATCAGAAGGGGGACGGATTCAGGATGGTCTTGCATAATCATTTTTGCTGCTGAGGGTATGTGTTCCAGTAATGCCTGATCGCGATCAAGTTTGGCAATTTTAAATAGTAATTGGCCGGTTTGTCGGGTGCCCATCATTTCTCCAGGCCCCCGCAGCGCTAAGTCCTGTTCAGCGATGATAAAACCATCCTGATGTTGTTTAATGATGCTAAGCCTTTCGCGTCCGATAGCCGATAATGGGCTTTGGTAAAGCAGTACACAATAACTGTCACTAGAGCCTCGGCCAACGCGACCCCGTAACTGGTGCAGTTGTGATAAACCCAGTCGTTCGGCGTTTTCAATGACCATCAGACTGGCATTGGGCACATCAACACCCACTTCGATCACGGTAGTTGCGACCATTAAGTCATATTCACCGCTTTTAAACGCCTGCATGATGTGATCTTTTTCTGTGGCCTTCATACGCCCATGCAGCAAACAAACACGAATGCCAGACAGTTGTTCGCTGAGCGTTAAGGCCGTTTTTTCAGCCGCTTCACATTGCAGTGATTCAGATTCTTCGATCAGCGGACAGACCCAATACACCTGATGACCTTGGCGGACCCAGTCCGCAATTCGGGCAATCACTTGCTGACGCTTTTCGTTACTCAACACGTGAGTACCAATGGGTTTGCGTCCCGGAGGCAGTTCATCAATCACCGAGATGTCTAAGTCAGCATAATTGAGCATGGCCAGCGTTCTGGGAATGGGGGTGGCGGTCATGATTAACTGATGCGGTCTGCTGTCCGCTGTTTTGCCTTTATCTCGCAAAGCCTGGCGTTGATGAACGCCAAACCGATGTTGTTCATCAATAATCACTAAACCCAATTTGGCAAAACTCACTGTTTCTTGAAACAATGCATGGGTTCCAATGGCGATAACAGGCTTGGCCTGAGCCAGAATCTCCAAGTTCAACTGTCTTTGCTTGCCTTTGATCTGACCACTGAGAAAAACCAGCGGCCAATCAAAGTCGGCAAACCAGCGGCTAAAATTGGCGTAATGTTGTTCAGCTAATAATTCTGTCGGCGCCATCAAAGCAACTTGATAGCCGTTATTCAGTGCCAACAGGGCATTCAGAGCCGCAACAACGGTTTTGCCACTGCCCACATCGCCTTGTACTAAGCGCAACATCGGAGTATTGGATTGGCAGTCGTTTTCGATATCGGCAATGACCCGTTGTTGCGCATGCGTTAAGCTGAACGGTAATTGCGCGATGAAACGCTGTTTCTGCTGTTCATCCAGTTTCAGAACAGGTGCATTCCAGGCCTGATAATGATGTTTATGGGTCAGTAAGGCGAGATGATGAGCCAAAAACTCCTCGAATGCCAAACGCTGTAATGCCGGGAAATTTGCATCGTTTAAGGCATTTGATGGTAGATCAGCGGGTGGTTGATGTAACAAAGACAAGGCTTGGTTGATCGAGGTACAAGCAAATCGTTGTGCCAGAGCGGGGGGTAAGTAATCAGCTAACAGATTTGTTGCTTGGCATATATTCAAAGCTTGATGGACAGCTTTACGCAGTGCGCGTTGAGTCAGTCCTTCTGTCGTAGGATAAACTGGCAGTAAATGTGTTTCCAGCACCTGCTGCGCATCTTCGACAATTTTGTAGTCGGGATGTGCCATTTCGAGTTGGTTGAAGCCATAACGAATTTCACCGTAGCAAGCAATCAGCAAACCGGGGCGCAGTTGTTGAAGCTGACGTATCGAAAAATGGAAAAACCGTAAATTTAAGCTTCCAGTCTCATCAGCAATACGGCAGACGATAGTCGACCGACCGCGTTGGGGTTGTTCAGTGAATTCAATGCGTCCACAAACCAGAGCGGACTGGCCGTGTCTTAAATGGATGATGGGGTGAATGCGGCTACGATCCTCGTAGCGCAAGGGCAGATGAAATAACAGGTCTTGCAGAACGGAGATGCCTAGTTTTTCTAGGCGTTGAGCCAGTTGCGAACCAATGCCGGTCAGTTGAGTGACCGGCCAATGTAAAGGTTCAGCATTTGGCATTGCGCGATTAGTCGCTGATAATCAATACCGCGTCCATTTCAACGCCGACGCCCCGTGGAAGCGCTGCAACGCCGACAGCTGCTCGGGCCGGGTAAGGTTGTTGAAAGTATTCAGCCATGATTTCATTGACGATGGGGAAATGACCCAAATCAGTCAAAAATACATTCAATTTGACGATGTCAGCAAAACTGCCGCCGGAAGCTTCGGCGACCGCTTTTAAATTGTCGAACACACGGCGAATCTGAACACTGATGTCACCCTCAACCACTTGCATGGTTTCCGGTACTAAAGCAATTTGACCCGATAAATACACGGTGTCGCCTACTTTAACGGCTTGAGAATAAGTGCCAATAGCAGCCGGTGCCAACGGTGTGGAGATGATTTGTTTTTTCATGATTAGGCTTTGATACGGGTGATTTTTAAGACAAGCGATAGTTTTTTGAGTTTGCGGATAATGCTGGCCAGATGGACACGATCACGAACCGCGAGCGTTAATAAGTCGACCGAGACACGGTCATCCTGACTGATCACAGTAATATTTTCGATATTAGAATCCATGAGCGAAATAGTTGAGGCTATGGTTGCTAATGAGCCGCGTTGATTGAGCAATTCAATCCGTATTTCGACCGGAAATTCGCCGATGGCATCGGGGGACCATTCTACATCCAGCCAACTGGTTTGTTTTTTACGCACTTCCGAGCTGTTGCGGCACTCATAATGGTGCACGACGATACCTTTACCTGGGTTGAAGAAGCCGATAATAGAGTCGCCTGGAATTGGACGACAACATTTTGCCAGACTGACGACAATGCCTTCGGTGCCACGAATGACTAAAGGCGTATTGGCTTTAGGCGCATGTTCGTTTAAACCTTTACTGCTGATGCCATCAGTCTGCGCAATGTGTTTGGCGATCAGGAACGGCATACGGTTACCTAAGCCAATATCTTCGAGCAAGTCGTTCAGCGAATGTTTTTTAAGAGTGCTGAGCAACTGCAACATATGCTGGTTGTCTATGTTGTCCAGATTGATATCCAGACTTTCCAATTCTTTTTCCAGCAAGCGGCGACCCAGGTTAATGGCTTCTTGCTGTTTAAAGTTTTTTAGATAAGCACGAATACAGCTTCGCGCCTTGGCTGTGGTGACGTAGTTCAGCCAAAGTGGGTTAGGGCGTGCCCAAGGCGCGGTAATCACTTCTACGGTCATGCCGTTTTCAAGTTGAGTTTGAAGTGGCACCAGTTTTTTGTCGATGCGCGCAGAAATACAGGCATTCCCGACATCGGTATGGACCAGATAAGCAAAATCAACCACCGTCGCACCACGTGGCAGTTTGATGATTTTGCCCTTAGGCGTGAAAACAAAAACTTCCTGAGGAAATAAATCAACTTTAAGGTTATCAATAAATTCCAGTGAATCCCCGGCTGATTTTTGTAACTCTAAAAGGTCACGTAACCATTCATTGGCACGGGCTTTGATGTTTTCACTTTTATCATTATCCGATTTATACAGCCAATGGGCGGCAATACCCGATTCGGATATGCGATGCATTTCGTGGGTACGGATTTGAATTTCGATTGGCACCCCATAAGGACCAATTAAGATGGTATGCAGAGATTGGTAGCCATTGGCTTTGGGGAGGGCAATATAATCTTTAAAGCGACCAGGAATCGGTTTGAACAGATTATGAACACCCCCCAGTGCTCGATAACAGTCATCCACTTGATGACAGTATATTCGGAAGGCGTAGACATCAAAGACATCAGCAAAGGAAATTTTTTTGCTGGCCATCTTGTGGTAAATACTGGCAATATTTTTTTCCCGGCCGGCGAGGGTGCAATTCATGCCCATTTCAGCCAGACGGTTTTGAATATTGCTTTGGATCATATCGATGATCTCTTTGCGATTGCCCCGCGATTTTTTAACGGCCTGGCTTAAGACGGCATGACGCAAAGGATACAGGGTTTTAAAGCCCAGAGTTTCCAGTTGATGACGAATATCATTCATGCCCAATCGATTGGCAATCGGGGCATATATTTCCAGGGTTTCTTTGGCAATTCGACGTTTTTTATCATTAGGCATGCTGCCCATGGTCTGCATATTATGCAAACGGTCCGCAAGCTTAACGATAATGACTCTTAAGTCTTTTGCCATCGCCAGAAACATTTTTCTGACATTTTCGGCTTGGGCTTCGGCACGAGAACGACTGTCAATCTTAGACAATTTGGTGACGCCATCAACGAGTTCGGCAACTTCAGTTCCAAATTCGGCTTTGAGCTGGTCCTTAGTGATATCGGTGTCTTCGATGACATCGTGCAAAATAGCCGCCATCACCCCATTGGCATCCATATGCATAGAGGCCAAAATGATCGCTACTGAGACTGGATGACAGATGTAGGCTTCACCGCTTTTGCGGTACTGGCCAGTATGGGCTTTTTCGCTTAAGTGATAAGCCTTGACGACTGAGTCGATCTGGCTTTGATCAAGATAGCCGCGCATGATGCCGCACAGCTGTTTGAGTAGTTTTTCTTCAGGTAACTCAACAGCAATATGGGCCAAGGGCGCGGCAGGGTCATTCATAAGAACTTAGAGTTCAATTTGAGTTTCAGCACTTTGGCCAACGCGGTGTAATAAATCAACATTGTCTTCTGTGACAAAACCGGCTGCGATTTCTCTAAGCGCGACTACAGTGTCTTTGTCTTTGCCACGTGGCACGAATTCATCAGCACCTTTTTCCAATTGACGCGCTCTTTTGCTGGCTAACAGCACCAGTTTAAAACGGTTTTCAACATTTTCTAGACAATCTTCAACAGTCACACGTGCCATGGTAAGCCTTTACTTAGATAAGAATGGATATTTGCGATTCATCGCAGAGGAATTATAGGATATATCGGGGTAGATAGACAATTTGCTTGCAGGAATCAGATAATAAAAAGCCCGCTGAGCGCGGGCCCGTCCTGCATTATTATTGTTATTGGACGCCTACCAGATGGTAGTTTAGTCGTGCGTTATTTGTAGTTGTTATTATTGTGCGCCTTGATTACAGGCCGCTTTCCTCCCCCTAGTAAAACGTGCCAACCGAGCTTGCACTCGTTCAAGGTGGGCGCAGTGTATTGAAAAAGAAATCGTCTGTCTATCTTTGTGTCATGCTTTTCGAAAAAAAAGTTTTGAGTCGAAACAAAGTGAATAAAAAACAGCTTGTTAGAAATATTAAGCTTTGCTTATTTACCTGCGACGCTGTTCTTTTTGCTCTTCCAGTTCGCTCATAAAATAATTGAGTCTGTCATTTAAGATCGCCATCAGCTGATAACTCAAATTATCCACTTGTTTGCCTAGTCTGATTTGAGTGATGGCTTCTTCAGTTTGACCAACCGCGTAATAGTATTCGGCGGTATAGCGATGGGATTCCCCAGGTTGTTTAAGTTCAGCAAATAGCTGCGCTAAAATTTCAAAATAGAAGGGTTGATTTTTTTGGCTATCCGATAAGCTTAACAACAAGTCTTTAGCCTGCTGGGCTTGGCCGCTTTTCATCAGGCTGCGGGTAAATTCAATTTTGATGGCATCATTATTAGGAAATTTTCGGACTGCCTTGGTGAAAATAGCATGGGCTTTTTCATATTGTTTAGCTTCACTTGCAGAGCGGGCCAGAGCAGTCAAGTATTGTGGTTGTTCGGGGAATTGTTCACTGAGTTGCTGAAAGATCTGGCTTGCCGTCTCAAAACGCAAACTTTCCAATTCAACCAGACCGAGACCATATTGAGCAATCGCCCTTTGTAAGGGGGTGCCTTGTTGAAGCAGGGCGGAAAAATGCTGAATATTGATACGTTTATCCGACTCGGTGAGTACGGCGAGTTTGGTTTTGGCAAGCAGGTAGCCGATGGTATCAGGATACTGGCGGTATGGATAAGTCTCGGCTCGACCACGGGTATCGGCAACCCGGTTTTCTGACATGGGGTGGGTACGTAAAAACTCGGGCACACCTTTGCCATAATAACGAGTGGATTGCTGCAGTCGTTCAAAAAAAGTTGGCATACTGCGCGGGTCATAGTTAGCCAGCGACAAGGTTTGCATCCCGACTCGGTCAGCTTCTTTTTCGTGTTCTCGAGTAAAGTCGATCTGGAATTGAATATTACCTGCCTGAACGGCCATCAAGGCTGCCTGACCCATGCTCGGCGATTGGGTACCAATTAAAATCGCTGCCAAGGTGGCCGCGACGGTTGAAATGGACATTTTGCTGGCTTTTTCAATCGAGCGATACAAATGACGCTGGGTGACATGAGCGATCTCGTGTGCCATTACGGATGCTAATTCGCTTTCCGCTTCGGTCAATAATATCAGTCCGGAGTTGACACCGATGTAGCCTCCGGGACCGGCAAACGCATTGATGTTGGGGTCCATCACCACAAAAAAATGAAAGGGTGAAGTCGGAGTATCGCTATTTGCGGCGAGCGTCTGTCCTATGGATTCAATGTATTGCTGTATTTCCAAGTCTTGGTTGATCACTGCCTGGTTGTGCAAATTTCGGAAAAATGCGGCGCCCAACATTCTTTCTTCTAGCGGCGAAATCAGACTGCCGGCTGAATCGCCCATTTCCGGAAGTTGTAATTTATCGATGTCCACAGCCATTGAATGGCTGTGCATTAAGCTCAATAAAACAGCAACAACAATAGATTTATATTTCATGTAATGGCAATAACAAGCTAAAAAAATGGGCTAACGGCAAGAATTTTAGACAAAAAACCAATCATACCGGCATAGATGTTTAAAATGATCGCAATAATTGGCTAGGATTATATGACTGTCTTATGAAATATGCTTTACAGGTTAATAGTTCCCCGGGTTCCAGCCGTTCAGGTCTGGATGCATATCGTTTTGCCGAGGCGGCCATTCAGTCAGGTCACGACATTATTCGCGTGTTTTTCTATAAGGAGGGTGTCTATCATGCTTTGCGTTTCAACACCCCGCCCACGGATGAATTGCAATTGACGAGACTCTGGTCAGAATTAGCCACAGTCCATGGGGTTGATCTCGTAGTCTGTATCTCCGCAGCACAACGCCGAGGCTTGCTCGCCGCAGATGAAGCAAAGCTTCAGGGTAAATCAGATAATGATTTAGCCGATGGTTTCAGGATTGCTGGATTAGGTTTATGGCTAGAAGCCACGCTGCATGCAGACCGCTGTTTGGTGTTTGGATAAGGCATGAAACAATATTTATTCGTTAGTCAGTGTCCTCCTCATCAGGGGTTGAATGTCAGTGAAAACCTGGACATGATTCTGACTTGTGGTGCTTTCGATCAGTCAGTGGCGCTGTTATTGCTCGATGATGCGGTCTTACAGCTTAAACAACAGCAACAGCCCGAATTAGCTCGGTTGAAAGATACTTCAGCGATATTTCAGGCTCTGGATTTATACAATATCAATACGATATATGTTGAAATAGAGTCCTTGCAAGCTCGCGGCCTAACAACAGCGGATTTAATTCTGGATGTGGTGAGTCTTGAACGTACTGAAGTAGCCAATCTGTTTCAACAATTTTCCGTCATTATTTCTGATTAATCGTGTTTATAGCCGACACACTCAAACAATTGCTGATTTTATTGTCAGATGGTGAATTTCATTCGGGTACCGAGTTGTCACAACTGTTAGGTATTAGTCGCACCACTATCTGGAAACATTTGCATAGTTTGCAGAAGCTGGGTATCGAATACGTGGCTGTTACGGGTAAAGGCTATCGTTTAATCCAAAAAATGCAGTTACTGGATAGCGCAAGGATACAGCAGTCTTTGAACAATCACAGCCTCGCTGGCTTGCAACGACTGGAAGTCCATGATGTTCTGGATTCTACCAATGGCTATCTGATGCAATTAGCCAGAGAATTAGATGTGTCGGCTTATGTCTGTGCCGCCGAGCATCAAACAGCGGGTCGAGGACGGCGAGGGCGTCAGTGGGTTTCCCCGTATGGCCATAATTTGTATTTTTCCGTGCTATGGCGTTATGCGGAAGATCCCTCTTGTTTAAATGGACTCAGTTTAGCCATCGGCGTTGCAGTGATGCGGGTCTTAAAAGCACTGGGTCTTGATGATGTCGGACTCAAGTGGCCTAACGACATTTATTATCAGCAACGAAAACTGGGTGGCATTCTTTTGGAAGTTTCGGGTGAAAGTAGTGGCCCTTGCCATGTGGTGGTAGGTTTGGGTCTCAATTTGTCATTATCAACTAAACAGGCTAAATCGATTAATCAGCCCTGGACGGATTTGCAACAGGTTTCAGGCGCGAATCTGGATCGCAATTTACTGTTATCCAGTCTGATCAATGAAATATTCGCTGTCTTGCCGGACTATACTCAAACGGGTTTGACTCATTATCTTGATGAATGGCGGTCTTATGATGTTGTGCAATCGCAAGTCGTCACACTGGAGGTGGGCGCGCAAAGTATCGAGGCAGTGGTTGAAGGTATTGATGATCAAGGACTGTTATTGGTGACTGATTTGCAAGGTCAGCAACGACGTTATGCCTCAGGCGAAATTAGTTTAAAACTCGCATGAAATTACTAATCGACATTGGTAACTCACGTCTAAAATGGACACTCGCTGATGCCAATACCTTGGCCAGTGTCCAAAGTATGGATTATCGATTGCCCGCAAGTTGGGAGTGTCTGGCCAGAGACTGGCAAGCAATGCCTGAACCGGCGCTTATTTTAATTGCTTGCGTGGCTAGTTCTGAATGTTTCGAAAAAGTCGAGTCATTTGCTAAGCAAATTTGGCCAATTTGTTCGGTTCATCGTGTTGAGGTCTTGGCAGATTTTGCCAATGTCAAAGTGGCTTATGCCAATCCCAAGGCTTTGGGAGTAGATCGCTGGTTGACACTTCTTGCTACACAACATTACTACGCCGGCAACAACTGTATTGTTGATTGTGGGACTGCCATGACCTTGGATTTACTAAAGGCCAACGGCGAGCATCAAGGCGGTTTAATTATCCCTGGCTTGCAATTAATGCGTGCTTCATTAAACAGAGCGACAGCTGACTTGCCACTGGTCAGCGATATGCAACTTGATTTAGTCGCTGACAACACCGAATCAGCAATCGCTAATGGCAGTATTTGGGCTGCGGTCGGTTTAATCGAAACCGTCATGCGTAAAAGCCTGTTCCAGCAGCTTATTTTGACCGGGGGCGCGGCGAAATATTTATTGGATGCATTGGATCGTCCGGCAATTTTAGATAATGGTTTGGTTTTACGTGGCATGCTGCATTATGCCGAACGCTTGTCTTAAAACATTTCATTCAGACTGCTTGGGTCTGCAATTTTAATTTTGGAGTAATACTCAATATGAACATTCGTATGTTAGGCGTAGCTGCGCTTTTAATCGCTGGTCTTCAATCTGCTCATGCCTATAACAGCGGCCAAAGCTCAGGACATTGCGATAAACCTGTGTTTTCAGAGTTTCAACCAGCTACTAATAAATACACGCAGTCACTAAGTGAATTTTCCATGCTCGCTTCTGCTAATACAGTGCCAAGTTCGATTCACGTGAAAATACATTTCGGTGAGCGAGAGATCAATTTTGGCCCCCATGATCTTGAAATTAACGTGCAAAAAAGTGGACGATTGGAAATCAGTGGCAAATTAGATCGTCCTATCGAACATGGTTTTGCACGCATTAGTGTGACTGGTCATAGCAAGCCAAGTTGCGAGAAAACCGATGGTATTTTGGTCAGAATTCAATAATTGTGCCCTTAACAATTCTGTTTTGTAGTCTTGCTTATCGCTAAAAGTGCTATCAGCTCTGGGCTGGCTAGGAGAAACCGTTTATGATTGAACTACTTTTAACTCTATGGAGACACGCATGCATGACGTCACATTGATCAAGGGTGATGGTATTGGGCCTTCTATTATGGATGCTGCTGTGGCAGTTATTGATGCTTCAGGTGCCAAAATAAGATGGCATGAGGCAGAAGCGGGGTTGGCGGCTTTTGAAAGAACGGGTACCCCATTGCCGGATGCGACGATGGAGTCCATTGAACAAACCCGAGTTGCCTTTAAAGGTCCTTTAACCACTATGGTCGGTGAAGGATTTCGCAGTATCAATGTTGAGTTGCGTAAACGTTATGATCTTTACGCTAATGTGCGCCCTGCTAAAAGCTGGAACGGTGTCAAAACACGCTACGACAACGTTGATATCGTGATTGTGCGTGAAAATACTGAAGGCTTATATGTTGGTCTCGAGCACTATTTAACTTCGCAAAAAGATATTGCTGAAAGTTTGGCAGTGGTGACGCGGAAAGGCTCTGAGCGTATCGTTGAATATGCATTTCAATATGCCCGTGATAACAATCGCAAAAAAGTGACAGTCTGTCATAAAGCCAATATTCTTAAATTCACTCAAGGTCTGTTTTTAAAGACTGCACGGGAAGTGGCCGCGAAATATCCCGATATCGAATTTGATGAAAAAATTGTCGATGCTGCCTGTATGCACATGGTGATGAAGCCAGAGCAGTTTGATGTAGTGGTCACGACCAATATGTTTGGTGATATTTTGTCCGATCTAACGGCAGGTTTAGTCGGTGGTTTAGGCTTGATTCCAGGTTCCAATATCGGTGCCGATGCGGCCTTATTTGAAGCAGTTCACGGCAGTGCTCCGGATATTGCTGGCAAAAATATTGCCAACCCAACTGCGGTCATGATGGCAGGTGTGATGATGTTAAATCACTTAGGTGAGCATGCTGCGGCAGAACGCATGCAAACTGCGATTGAGAAAGTGATTGCCGAAGGTGTTTATGTGACGCCAGATCTCAATCCCGACAGCCAATACGGCACACGCGAAATGGCGGACGCTATTATCGCGGCCCTCTAAGCCCGTCGTTTTGTACCAATAACAGTATGTTGAGCTTTTTAAGGAAGCTCAACATTTCTGTTTTGCTTGAGATTTCGGAAATATCGATCGAGCTTATCAAGATACAGATAAACCACTGGTGTGGTGTATAAGGTTAGCAACTGACTGACTACTAGCCCGCCTACTATGGAAATCCCCAGAGGTTGGCGCAGTTCTGCACCATAACCACTTCCAAATGCTAATGGCAGAGCACCTAAAAGTGCCGCCAATGTAGTCATCATGATAGGCCTGAAACGTTGGATACAGGCTTTGAAGATCGCTTGTTCTGGACTATAACCCTGTTCCCGCTCTGCAGTAAGTGCGCAATCTATCATCATAATGGCATTCTTTTTCACGATACCAATCAATAGCAAAACGCCTATCATGGCAATGACGGTGAATTCGGTATCAAATGCCATCAGAGTCATTAAAGCACCTACTCCGGCAGAGGGGAGTGTCGATAGAATGGTGATGGGATGGATCAAACTTTCATAAAGTATGCCTAAAATGATATAGATACTCAGTATGGCGGTTAGTATCAGCCAAGGTTGGGAGGCTAAAGACTCCTGAAATGCTTTCGCTGATCCCTGAAAGCTACCTCTTATGGAAGCGGGCATGCCGATTTTATAAACCGTGTCTTGAATGATTTCACTGGCCTTGGATAAAGATACCCCGGGTTTAAGATTAAACGATAGGGTAGTGGCTGGGGATTGTCCCTGGTGATTGACGCTTAAAGGAGTATGACTGGGTACAAAATCGGCAATAGTCGCCAAAGGTATTGCTTGTTTTTGTTGATGGCTATTGGGATTGTCGCGGGTAATGTAGATGTTTTGTAGCGTTTGAGGGTCTTGCCAATATTCGGGGGCTAATTCCATAACCACTCGATATTGATTAAGTGGGCGATGAATAATTGACACTTGGCGTTGGCCAAAAGCATTGTTGAGAGTATTGTCGATATCGGCTTGACTTATCCCTAGCCGACTTGCCTTTTCACGATCCACCTGCAAACTGATTTGCTGGGCGCTGTCATTCTGATTAGTATTGACATCCGCCAATTCAGGATGATTTTGCAATGCGGTGACCAATTTTGGAGTCCAATCCCGGAGCTGTTGTAAATCATCTGATTGTAGACTGTATTCAAATTGAGCCGCCGAGCCGCGTCCACCAATTCTGAGTTCTTGGACAGCTTGAAGGAATAGATTAGCCCCGGGTTCTTTGGCCAGACTTTCCCATAAACGTTGACTGATTGCGCTGATTTTTTCATCTCGCTCACGGGGTGGCTTTAAAACAGCAAAAATTTGACCGCTATTGCTACTATTTTGTCCGCCTACTGAGCCGACGACATCAGTGATTGCCGGATCTTGCCGTAACAATTCTACAAAATGTTGTAGTTTAGTGTGCATAGCTACAAATGATGTACTCTGATCGGCTTTTATAGCTCCCGCTAAGCGACCGTTATCTTGAGTTGGAAAAAAACCTTTTGGAATAATCTGATAGAGATAGACGTTAAGTCCAATACAAAGCATCAATAGTGTCAACATATAACGACCATGAGCCAGGGCCCAATGCAGGCTATTTTGGTAGCGATTCAGAAGGTATTTAAAAGCAGACTCGAACATCCTTGACCAAGGATTACTGACGCCATGGTCGATTTTTAACCAACGCGCGCATAACATAGGTGTCAATGTGAGTGATAAAAGTAAGGAAATGATCACAGCGGCTGATAACGTGACTGCAAACTCATGAAACAAACGACCGACAATACCGCCCATCAATAAAACAGGGATAAAAACTGCGATCAGTGACAAACTCATGGCCAATACTGTAAAGCCGACTTCTTTGACACTCATGATGGCTGCTTGATACGGGGCTATCCCTTTTTCGATATGCCGGCTGGCATTTTCCAGAACGACCACTGCATCATCCACTACAAAACCTGTGGCAATGGTTAAAGCCATGAGGGATAAATTGTCGATACTGTAATCAAATAAATACATTACAGCGCAGGCGCCAATTAAAGAAATGGGTACCGTGATCACAGGAATCAGCGTTGAACGTATTTTGCGTAGAAACAGCAATACCACCAGGATGATGAGTGCGATGGCGCATAACAGACTATTTTCAACTTCATCTACGGAAGTTCGTATGGTTTTTGATCGATCGATGGCAACTGTCAGTTCAATTGCGGCGGGTAAATTGGCTTGCCATTCTGGCAACATTCTCTTTATTTGATCAACCGTTGCGATGATATTGGCACTGGGTTGCTTCATGATAAACAGAAGAACAGCCGGCAAGCCGTTCTTGACGCCTGCATTGCGCAGGTCTTCCACTGAATCTTCGGTACGTCCCAGATCTGCAATTCGAATTGCTGCGCCATTTCGATAGGCGACTATGATGGGTAAATATTCTGCTGCAGTTTGAGCTTGATCATTGGCCAGAATTTGCCAGTGTTGATTGTCAATTTCAATGGCACCTTTGGGACGATTGGCATTGGTAGTGGTGATAGCGTTTTTGACTTCTTCAAGACTAATGCCATAGTGGGCCAAGCTATTGGGATTAAGCTCAATTCTAACCGCCGGCATAGAACTGCCATGAAGTGTTACCTGACCGACACCGGGCAGTTGGGCAATTTTAGGTGCTAATAGGGTGCTCGCGGCATCATACATCTGTCCGCGACTCATAGTGGTTGAGGTCAATGCCAATATAATAACCGGTGAATCGGCAGGATTAACCTTACGATAGTTAGGTCGGTTCGGCATGTTGATCGGTAATAGACTACTGCTCGCATTGATGGCGGCCTGAACATCTCGTGAAGCGCCGTCTATATCGCGATTTAAATCAAATTGGAGGGTTATGCGCGTTGTGCCAGTGCTGCTGTTTGATGTCATCTCATTAATGCCAGCGATGCGACCTAGGCTACGTTCGAGCGGGGTGGCGACGGAAACCGCCATAGTTTCTGCCGTAGCACCTGGTAAGTTGGCCGTTACAGCGATAGTGGGGAAATCTATCTGAGGTAATGGGGCGACGGGTAAATTGATGAAAGCAATCCACCCGGCCAGACTGGTGGCAATAGCCAGTAAACTGGTTGCAACCGGTCTATGAATAAAGACAGCCAGAAAGTTCACAACTGGTTTTCCTAGTTCTGCGACCGGAATTTCATAGCCAGTCTGTCAAGTGTCAAATAAATGACTGGCGTGGTGTAGAGGGTCAGCAACTGGCTAACCAGTAATCCCCCCACCATAGTGATCCCCAATGGATGGCGAATTTCTGCGCCGACTCCACTACTTAACATCAGTGGCAAAGCACCCAGTAAGGCAGCCAATGTGGTCATCAGAATGGGTCTAAATCGTAATAAACAAGCTTGATAAATCGCCTGTTCTGGGGCTAATTGCTGCTGACGCTCAGCATCCAGTGCAAAATCTATCATCATAATGGCATTTTTTTTAACAATACCAATCAACAAAATAATGCCAATAATGGCGATGATATCAAGATCATGGCCGGTCATTATCAATGCCAATAAGGCTCCTACACCAGCGGATGGTAGTGTTGACAGGATGGTGAGCGGGTGAATATAACTTTCGTACAAAATGCCTAAGACGATGTACACCGTTACGATGGCAGCCAGAATCAACCAAAGGGTGTCAATGAGTGAGGCATTAAAAGCTTGGCTCGCACCTTGAAAATCTAAACGAATCTGAGCGGGCAGATCAATATCTACTTTGGCCTGATTGATAATGGCAATTGCTTCACTAAGCGATGAACCAGGTGCCAGATTGAAAGCAATGGTGACCGCAGGGAATTGATCGAGATGATTGATTGAGAGCGCAGTGGTCCGTTCACTTAGACTCGCAATCGCTGACAGAGGTATTTGAGAACCATGGCTTGATGGCACACGGAGTTCACCTAGAAACTGTGGAGTCACTTGCTGACCTTGATCAACTTCTAACACGACTCGATACTGGTTGCTTTGAGTAAAAATAGTGGATATCAAACGTTGCCCAAATGCATTGTATAAAGTGTTATCGATCGCAGCTGTGCTGACGCCAAGACGGCTAGCAGTCGCGCGATCAATATGTACAAAAATCTGTAATCCGCCGTCATTTAAATCACTGTCTAAATCAATTAAGTGCGGGCTCTGTTCCAATCGATCGATGAGACGTTTACTCCAGAGGCTAAGTTCTTGACTATCCATGGCCTGGAGTGTGAATTGATACTGAGATGGGCTGACACGATTTTCTAAAGTGAGATCCTGGACTGGTTGTAAATAAGAGCTAAGACCTGAAATCGCAGCAAGTTGTGGTCTAAGTCTGGCAATAACCAGATTGCTGTCTTCACGTAATGAGCGGGCTTTAAGGCTGATTAGAAATCGGCTAGTGTTGAGAGTGGTATTGTTGCCATCGACACCCAGACTGGTGCTAACAGAGGCGACCGCCGGATCAGCGAGTAGCGTTCTAGTAATATCAGATTGACGCTCTTGCATGGCCGCAAATGAAATACTCGCTGGCGCTTCGGAAATACCCTGAATAAGTCCGGTATCTTGTATCGGAAAAAAACCTTTTGGTATAAAAACGTACAGCAAAATAGTCAGGGCGAGAGTAATTGCTGCTACAGTTAGGGTGAAGAATTGATGTTGCAATACCCAAGTGAGGCTTTGCGCGTATAAATTGATGAGTTTTTGAAATCCGGTTTCATGATTCACTGCTTGTGAGTCACAACCCAGCATTTTGGCACACATCATGGGGGTAAGCGTCAATGAAATGAAGCCGGAAATCAGGATCGCGACTGCAAGCGTAATGGCAAATTCTCGAAATAAGCGGCCAACAACATCGCCCATGAATAACAAAGGGATTAAAACGGCTACTAGTGAAAGTGTGAGCGAAATAATGGTGAAGCCAATTTGTTCTGAACCTTTTAATGCGGCTTGTAATGGATTTTGTTGTTCTTCGCTATAACGCGCAATATTTTCGATGACGACAATAGCGTCATCGACGACAAAACCACTGGCAATGGTTAATGCCATTAAGGTTAGGTTGTTAATGCTGAAATCTGCTAGGTACATGGCCGCAAAAGTCCCAATTAAAGAAAGCGGGACGGCAACACCCGGAATTATGGTTGCGGGTAGATTACGTAAGAATAAAAAAATCACCATCACGACCAAGGCGATAGCCAGCATCAATTCAAATTGCACATCATGAACCGAAGCACGGATGGTTTCAGTTCTGTCAGTCAGAATCTCGACGTCCAGTGCGGCAGGAAGACCCGCTTGTAATTGCGGCAACAGTTGTTTGATTCTATCCACGACTTCTATAACATTGGCACCTGGCTGTCGGCGAATATTCACTAACAGACAAGCAGTTTGGTTTGACCAAGCCGATAACTTGAGGTTTTCAACTGAATCTATAATGTTAGCAACATCCGATAGTTTGACTGGGGCGTTATTTCGATAGGCGATCACTAAATCACGGTATTCGCTCGCTGAACGTAATTGATCATTATTATCGATAATCGCTGATTTAAATGGACCGTCAAAAATACCTTTTGGCAAGTTTACGTTGGCAGCGACAATCGCGTTTTTGACGTCTTCCAAGCTTAAATTATAGGCAGCTAAGGTTTGATAATTGACTTGAATACGAACCGCTGGACGTTGTCCGCCAGCAATACTGACTAAACCTACCCCAGATAATTGTGCAATTCTTTGGGCAAGTCGAGTGTCTGCTAAATCTTCAACCTGAGACAAAGGCATGCTTTTGCTGCTTAAGGCGATAGTCAGAATCGGAGCATCTGCAGGGTTAACTTTATTATAAATAGGGGGCAGGGGAAGATCGTCAGGCAAAAAGTTGTTGGCTGAATTAATTGCTGCCTGAACAGTCTGTTCAGCTATATCCAAGTCTAGATTTAAGACAAACTGCAAGGTGATGATTGATGCACCAGCTGAATTGCTGGAAGTCATTTGTTTGAGACCGGGCATCTGGCCAAACTGTCGTTCTAAAGGTGCCGTAATGGCCGACGTCATGACATCTGGACTGGCACCCGGATATAAAGTCGTGACTTGTATGGTTGGATAATCAACCTGAGGTAAAGCTGAAACAGGTAATAGTCGATAGGCAAGAATGCCTGCCAGAAACAATGCCACCATGATTAAAGAGGTGGCAATAGGTCTAAGAATAAATAGTCGGGATGGATTAAAACGAAAGAAACTAGAGGTCTTCTCAGTCATAGTCAGTGACGTTGCTTATCCGTCTGAGGATTACCAGGGGTCGCAGCAGGTAGCTGAACTGAAATACCCTCACGCAAACGATCGGCGCCATCAGTCACAACACGTTCGCCAGCATTTAGACCTTTTATTATAGCCGTCCAGCCTTCATGTTGCGGTCCAAGGACTATGGGTTTAAGTGTGATACTAAGGTCATTTTCAATAAGGTATACAAATGCCCCTTGTACACCCTGTTGAATGGCTGTTGTAGGAATGGTCACAGTGTTTTCTAATGTGTCCAGCTTCATTTTGATATTAACAAACTGATTGGCAAATAAACTCAAATCCTTATTATCAAACTGAGCTTTCAGTTTGATTGTCCCGGTTGCGGTATCAATTTGATTGTCGATGGCTAGTAATCGACCTTGAGCGAGCATTTGTTTATCTGATCGGTCGTAAGCTTCAACATTCAGATACTGTTGTTCTCGCCAAGCTTTCATAACCGCCGGTACTGAGTCTTCAGCCAGTGTGAACAGAACCGTAATCGGTTGTAGCTGGGTAATGACGGCGAAGCCATTTGCATCATTACTATGAATGATATTGCCTTGGTCGAGTAAACGCAGACCTATTCTGCCAGCTAATGGTGCAGTAATCTTAGTGTAGCTGAGTTGTAACTTCGCGTTATTAAGTTGAGCAAGGTCCATTTCCAAGTTTCCTTGATATTGTTTAACCAGGGCGGCTTGGGTAGCTGTTTGTTGGGGGGCGATAGAGTCTTGATCCAGTAGGGTTTGATAGCGTTTTAAATCAATCTGAGCGTTTTTTAATAAAGCTTCATCCCGCAACATTTGACCCTCGGCTTGTTGCAATTGAATTTGAAAGGGTCGTGGGTCAATTTCTGCTAGCAAATCGCCTTGTTTAACCTGCTGACCCTCAGAGAAATGTACCTTTATTAATTCGCCGTCAACCCTTGAGCGTATGGTCACTGTCTGCAGCGCTGTTACGGTTCCTAAACCACGCAGAAAAATCGGGATGTTGCGTGTTTCACTGGTCGCAAAGGCAACAGTCGGGGTGGGTGTGTTCCTTTTTGAATCGGTATAAGCCTCCGCGTGCTTAGGGGTAGAGCCCGAATCATAGGATGGCAACATGCCCAGGAATTCAAGGCAAAAATAGATTCCAGACAGTAAAACGATGAGTATCGCCAGAATGCGGGCTGCATGTTTTCCAAGGCAAGATAAAAAAAGTGACAGCATACTAGCGGACATAGTTAACCAATAGCCAGATTAGAAGATCATCTCATCCCTGAGAGTGTGAGAGTGCAAACCAATAGTAGCAGTGTTTTATTTTTCCATCGTGACAAATGCAATACGCGAGATACCCGCCCGGTTGGTAACCGCGATAACTTCGGCTACTTTTCCATATGGAATGCTATCGTCTGCATTCAGGTTTACAACAACTTCTGGGTTACGTGACAACTCATCCTTCAATAATCCATCCAGCGAAGCTAAATCAGTAACCGGGGTTTTGTTGAGTGTGATTTTGGCAGACGCACTTTGACAATTACCCGCAACTTCTAAAATGAGTGGATCCTTTTTGGTGTTAGGTTGGGTGGCAACTGTTTTCGGCAGGGTTACATCGACCACCTGAGTCAAAAGTGGGGCGGTTACCATCAAAATGATAACCAGAACCAGCATAACGTCTACAAGCGGCGTGATGTTAATATCACTGACCGCCTCGTTTTCGTCACCATGAGTTTTAAAAGCCATCGAAAACTCCCTAGTTTTTGTCTGTAAAGGCAATATGTAGAAAGCCTTCAACAAAATGCTCTAAGGCCGCACGATGCAGTTTGGCACGACGTATAAAAAAGTTATAAGCCAATACCGCAGGAACCGCAACTGCAATACCGATAGCAGTGGCAATCAATGCGTCACCAATTGGACCGGCAACGACTTCCAGGCTGGATGAACCACTCGCACTGATTTGTTGCATGGCATGCATGATTCCCAATACGGTTCCAAAAAGTCCAACGAAAGGGGCTGTGCTGCCAATACTGGCTAACAGGGTAAGTCCGCTTTCAATATGATTTTGTTCATGCTGTGCCTGACGTTGTAGGACTTGTTCAAGTAAATCACGCGGAGAGCCTCGAAATTTCAATCGGACTGCGTGCTCAGAATCTCTGAGCTGTTTTAACCATTCAAAACCAATTTGAGCCACTTTGACTTTTGTGCCTTGCTGGAAATTTTGAGTCAGTTGTTCTGCACTTTGTAAATCATTCGCATTCCAAAATGCCTCGCTATAATCACGATTGTATTGTTTGGTTTTTGCAAATTGCCAAATTTTAAAGAGAATGAGTACCCAGGTAATAATTGAAAATACGAGTAAGATGTAAAGGGTAGCATCGACAATGATACTGGGATCAATATGTTGAGGCATTCGAATCTCCTGAAAAAATAAAGTCCAAAAAAATGACAGACATAAAATAATACAAAACGCCTTAATCTCTTAAGGTAAAAATAATCGGTACAATCACAGTACTGATGACGGCTGTGTCGCCACGTTTGGCCGGTATGAACTTCCATTTATTCACGGCCTCAACAGCGGATTCATCCAACATCTCATGTCCACTACTGGATTCCACAGCGACATTTAATGCCGTGCCTTCGGCAGAAACCTGGACGCGAAGCATGACTTTGCCTTGCCAGCCACGACTTTTAGCAATCGCAGGGTATTCAGGTTTAGGGTTCGACAAATAATTGGCCTTAAAATTCGCCTCCACAAATGTAGGTGCCGGTGCGGATTCGCTGGAACTTGCGGCTGCGGCTGAAGGAGGCGGTGATGGCGGTGGCGCATCACTCGGCGGTGCAAAATCGGGAGAGTTCTGTACGATTTGTGCGGGTTTTTTTATAACGGCCTGTTGCACTGGTTTAAGCACTGGCTTAATGACAGGTTTAGGTTCAGGTGGTGTCGGTTGCACAGGTTTGGGTGCTGCAATATTGATCAATGACACTTCCATTGGCATAGGTTCTGGCGGGGTGAAGTTTTCTTCAGGCGCAAGAAACCACATCACTGCATAAAGGTGTATTAGCGTAACCAAAAGAGTCAGCAGGCTAATAACATTATTAGATTTTTCTGTTCCGTAAAAAAATCTTTGCAAATGATTTAAAGTTAAATTGGCTTTGTGCATTATCTTAAAGTGATAGTCTGGATGACTATTGGATGTAGCAAGCATTTATGTATCGAGAGCGTTTGACTTTACAGGGTAATCAGGGGGTTAGTCCGAATTTTTGTCTAAAGCGTCAAGCCGTGCTTCAAAAAGCTTAATTTTCTGTAATAACTCAGGCAATTTACTCAAGGCGGCCAGTTCACGCCAGGCTACTTTCCGGTCTTTCGCCGGGCTTCCCCACACCTGAGCGCCTGCCGCAACATCCTGTGAAATTCCGCTGCGGGCCATCACAACTGCACGTGTACCGATTTTAACGTGATCGGCAACGCCGGAACTGCCTGCCAGAATTGCACCATCTTCAATCGTACAAGAGCCGGAAATACCGGATTGTCCGCAAATGATGACATTGCGGCCAACCGTATTGTTGTGACCTAATTGCACCAGATTATCAATTTTACTGCCTGCACCAATTCGGGTTGCACCTAAGGCGCCGCGATCGATACAGGTATTAGCACCAATTTCTACATGATCGTCAATAATGACGTTACCCACGTGCGGGACTTTGATGTGTTGATTATTGCGAAATTTGTAGCCAAAACCATCTGCAGCAATCACTGCCCCAGCATGAATAATGACGTGATTACCCAGGACGGTATTGTCATAAATAACGGCATTGGGATGAATGAGACACTCTTGGCCAATCTGTACATAATTACCGATTCGAGCGCCGGCTTCGATCCGGGTGTTATCGGCGATCACGGTGTTTTGTCCTACACTTGCAAAAGGCCCAATATGAACATTGGCACCAATTTTCGCACTAGGATCGACGGCCGCTTGAGGGGAAATCTGATGGAGGACGACATGTTCGGGATGTAGCAATTGCACCGCATTTAAGAAGCTTATTTCAGGATCTTTGCAGACTAGAAAAATCATGCCCTTAGGAAAATCACTCTCGTCAGGAAGTTCGGCAATAAAACAGGCGCTGGCATGACAAGCGGATAAATATTTTTTGTATTTACCATCGCTGAGGACAGTGACTTGACCGGATTGGGCCGACATGATGTCTGCGGCCGAATCAATCCACACTTCATCCGATGTCTGCGTATGTAATTCAGCTTGGCAGCGGCTTGCCAGTTCAGTTAAAAGCATCATGAGTCTTTCTTCCAGATTCCAATAATAGGGGTAAAGTCGTCCGTCCAGGGTTTAATGTCAAAGGTAATCGGCAGTTTTTGCCAATGTCCGATGCGACTCATTTGAAGACGATCCAAACGGGCTGGATTTTTGGTGATGACAACCCAGTCGGTTGCCACCACCAAAGGGATTTCGGTTACGGGTTTAAACTCTTGCAATAAGGCGGCTAAATGCAAGCTATTCACATGATCAGCCAGAACGTTTTTAATTGCTAAGTGCCTGTTGGTGATATGGAAAGCCAAAATTCCGTCGGGTTTGAGTTTGCTGAAGTAAAGCTCTAATGCCTCGCGTGTTAATAAATGTGTCGGCACTGCATCAGAACTAAATGCGTCCATGATCAGCAAATCAAAACTGGCATCTGCTTCCTTAACCAGTGATAGACGTGCGTCACCAACTATCATATCTGCCTGAGGATTACAGCGATTTAGATAGTTAAACCACTGCGGATCTTTTGCGACTTGAACTACCAAGGGGTCAATTTCATAAAAACGCCAGTGTTGACCTGGTTTGGTGTAACAGGCTAAAGCACCCGCGCCCAGACCCACTGCACCGATGTTCCAGTTTTGGTTTTCGTTATCAAATTCAGAGAAAATCTGGCCAATAGGGCCGGGTTTGCTGTAGTAAGTCAGAGGGGTAGTGACATTGGCAGCAGTTAAACGCTCTGCACCATGTTTTGTGGTCCCGTGATAGAGTTCACGTACTGTTTCAGGATGCTGGTTTTCATCCATAATCACAGAATTGCGGACCGACAATACCCCGAAAAATGTCCGTTCCTGAAATAGGGTAGTCGAGGCCAAGCTATGGAGGCCAATGGTAAAAAACAGAATGACAGCGGTGAGTAAGCCTAAACCTAATGGTTGATGCCTATAGGTATAGCTGAGACCCGCTAATAAAATTAATCCGCCACCGACAATGTCCAGATAGTCGAAAATGGCATCAGCGCTTAAATAAATTGAAGTGCCAAGGATAAGTACGGTGAGGGGGAACCAACTATCTTTTAGCCATTTCGAAGTCAACAAGCCCGGTCTTAATAGTAGGCTGGCGACTATCATCACAGGGTATTCATAAACCGCATTGAATACGAAGGGGGCGACAAAGGTATTGAAAAAACCACCCAGCATGCCACCAAATGACATGATTAAATAAAACTGGGTTAAATGCGCAGGTGCAGGTCTGTGCTTGGCCAGTTCACCGTGGCAAACCATGATCGCCAGAAAAAATGCGATGGAATGGAGAATTAAATCAAGCCAATACGGCAGAACGGCGGGATTAATGAATGAGTAAGCAATAAATATCAATAACCATGCTGGCTGCGCTGCCAGCATCAAGGGATGTATGCGCTGCGCCCAAGTGGAGAATACCAGGATAAAACTAAGCAAATAGAGCGTCAGTGGAACTATCCACAGCAAGGGGACAGAAGCAATGTCGGTACTGATGAATTGGGTGAGACCGAGTAATAAACTGGACGGCACAAATGCGAGCGCGAGCCAATGCAGTTGTTGCTGACGTGTGATGGGTTCAAGATCCGTAGTGGTATCGATAATGGTTTCAGTTTCTAACGGCTGGATTTTTCGCCACAGTAGCACAGCTGAACCTAGCACCATTAAGCATAAAAGCCCGTAGCCCATGCTCCATAACAGCCTCTGACTGCTCAAACCTATATTCGGTTCAATCAAAAAAGGATAACTCAGCAGTGCTAATAAACTACCCGCATTACTGGCAGCATATAAAAAATAGGGATCAGCACTTTGTTGGTGTCCCAAACGAGAGAACCATTTTTGCAATAACGGTGCGGTGGTTGACACCACAAAAAATGGAACACCAATCGCTCTAAACAATACCGTAATGATCCAGCCTATAGGATTATGATCAGTCGGTGGTTCAATTGCGTCGGGTAAGGCCACAGGCAATGCGATGATACTGACGATCAGCAATACAGTGTGTAATTGTATCTGTCTTGAAGTGTTTAGACGCGTGCTTAACTGGTGTGCATACCAATAACCCAAAAATAATAGGGTCTGATAAAACACCATACAGGTATTCCAGACGGCGGGTGTGCCTCCCAATAATGGCAATAATATTTTGCCAAACATCGGTTGCAGAATAAACATTAACAACGCACTCAGGAATAAGGTCCCGGCAAAAGCTATCACCGGTATTGCAGATGATGGGTTAGCAGATGAGGCTTGTTGATTCATGTTTTTATTCTGATGGGATTAAAAGCTAAGCCCAATGATAAAGCATTTACAATGGCTTGTGGCTTTGAGTAACAATTGAAATGAAGATAAAAACGGTAGGATGATAAAAAAAGAGCGCCTGTCGGCGCTCTGTCTTTTCAATGTTAATAGACGTCACGCACGTAGCGTTTGTCTTTTTTAAGCTGATTGACATAGTCCACTGCTTCCAACAGTGATTTCTTGCCATGGGTCTGAATGACTTCATGCAAAGCTTTATCAACATCTTTGGCCATGTGATAAGCATCGCCACAGACAAAGAAATAACCGCCGGCTTCCAGCCATGCCCAAAGTTCAGCACCGTGTTCACGCATGCGGTCTTGCACGTAAATTTTTTCAGCTTGATCACGTGAAAAAGCCAGATCGAGTCGGGTTAACAGTCCCGATGCCTGCAATGCTTCGATTTCATCACGATAGATGAAATCGGTTGAGGCATTACGGTCACCGAAAAACAGCCAGTTTTTACCTTGAGCTTGACGGAATTCACGTTCTTGTAAAAAAGCACGGAAAGGTGCAATACCAGTCCCGGGACCGACCATGATCATAGGCAAACTATCATCCTGAGGAACGCGGAAACTGTTGTTAGGGGTAAAGAAAACACGGACATCGGTACTCTCGTCCACCATATCGGCCAGATAAGTCGAGCAGACGCCTTTATGATGACGACCATGCGCATCATAGCGCACACTGGCTACGGTTAAATGCACAGTGTCAGGATGGGCTTTGCCACTTGAGGAGATGGAGTAAGCACGATGTTGCAGGGGTTTAAGCAGGGCAATAAATTCAGCGCCACTGAATTCAACTTGTGGAAATTGCAATAACAAATCGAGGATATCGCGTCCCCACAGGTAGTTGGATAATTGCTCTTTGTCGCCAGAGGCTAAAATTGCATTGAGTTCCTGATCACCTGAGCGTTTGGCAATTTCTTCAATAAATTCTTTGCTAGGCAGCTTAATTTCAAAATAATCAGTCAAAGCGGTTTTAAGGCTCAGCGATTCACCGTTGACCGGTTCCATTTCGTCGCCATTACAGGCCAGTGCTTTGATGATTGCTGCAACCAGCTCTGCACCATTGCTGGGGACGACACACAGTGCATCACCCGCTTCGTAATTTAACCCAGAACCTGCTATCGAAATCTCATAGTGGCGGGTTTCTTTAGATGATTTTTCTGCCGTGAGCAGGCGATTGATCTTTACTTTAGCAGGAAACGGATTTTTGCGGTTATAAGCAGATTTTGCTGGAGCTGCGCTTTGAGTATCAATCACGGCTGTGGTGCCGGCACCTTCAGCCATCATAGGGATCACTTCTGCAATCCATTGTTCCGCAGGTTCTTCAAAGTCTACATCACAATCGACTCGGTCAAAGATTCTCTGTGCACCCAGTGCAGCTAATTGATTATCCCAGTCAATACCTGCCTGACAGAATAAATCGTAGCTGGTATCGCCCAGCGCTAAAACAGAATACTTAATATTGCCCAGTTGCAAATCACTGGCGGATTTCACTGCATCCCAAAGCATTTCGGCATTATCAGGCATCGCCCCTTCACCGTAGGTGCTGGTGATAATCAGTAGATGATCCATTTTTACCAGTTGATCGACTTCTACTTCATCCATGCTTTTTACCACAGGCACTAATCCATGGGCTTTAGCGCGATTGGCCGCGTCATGTGCCAAGGATTCGGAATTACCGGTTTGTGTGCCATAAAGAATAAACAGCGGTCTCGCGTTTGCAGGTTCAATACTGCTGGCACTCTGCAACATATGACTATGCATACCAGCAAAAAAACCACTCAACCAAGCACGTTGAGTATCACTATAAGGAGCATTTCCAGGGATAAAAGGTAGTTTCATCTCATTACCAACTGGCCAGTCTCGGCCATATCACTCAATTTAGGTGATGGAAGCAGGTTGCAACCCGCTTCCGTTCAATTATTTAAGCCGAAGCCTGATCCAGCATGTCTTTTACAATCGCCAAACTTTCCAGGCTGGCCAAATTGCGTTCGACTGATGGTAAACCGGTTAAAGCGAGTCGATTGACCTGGTCTTGTTCCAAAATCCATGCGGTTGAACCAATCGAATAAATGCTTTGCACATCACGTAATTTCAGGGTGGTTTTGTAATCCTGCAAGCGTTTGGCCGCCATCAATGCAGCTAATTGAGCATCATCGTATTGGCTATAGGCTTCACGGATGTTTTTAACCAAGGCATCCTGTAATTTACGCGGTCTTTCCATCAGCAGTTTGTAAGCTTGCTGGTCAATCCTTGCCTGAGTCGGCGTTTCACCCGCTTTGGTTAACTGATCTTTGGCAATTTGTTGCGATTTATCAATCACAGCAAAACTATTAATCAGCTTCAAAGTCAGGTCAGTATCGGTTTCACCGTAACCTGGTAAAGCACCGTTAAACACGGGTTTGCCGGATTGATAAGACTGTTTGACCAGTGCAATTTGTTCTTGAGCAAAATTGACTGACAATTCCTCAATCATGGCTTTGCGATCCATGGTTTTGCTTAAGAATTCAGCTGTTTGCGTACGGTTTAACCACAATGGCAAAGCAAAACGGAAGTGTTGACGTTCTGAATTCCAATTGCTCAAAATGGCCTGGGCTTTTTGTGACCCAGTATGTTCAATATGTTGCTCAAGCATGTAGACAATAAATTGTTCATGGCTTTTAGCGACATCGCTGTTGTCACTCAGGCTGTGAATGCTGACCGAGGTGTCATCGTATAAATCCGCCAAACGATTTTCCGGATCATATTGATAGGCATTACCACCCGACATACCTGTACAGAAACCTTTACCAAATCCGCCCAAATTGAGCACGGCACCATTGATCATGTATTCACAGGCGAAATCACCTACGCCTTCAACGACAGCCATAGCACCGGAGTTTCTGACCGCAAAACGGTCACCCGCTTCACCGTTCACAAACAGCCTGCCACCTGAAGCGCCAAACAATGCAAAGTTACCGATTAAAACATTTTCACCCGGACGACTGGAGCCGCCACCAGGAGACTTGACTACGATGGTACCACCGCATGCGGTTTTGCCAACACCGTCATTACAAGTGCCAGTATGTTCCATGCGTATGCCGTCATTATTAAATGCCGCATAACTTTGACCAGCCGAACCATGCGTACGAATAGTGATGGTGTTGTCAGGTAAATAACGACGACCATGTTGATTGGTGTAAATAATTGAGTTGGCGGCTAAATCATCGGCACTGATTTCGTAAGCCAGATAGCGTTCCAGATCAATCGCTGCCTGACCTCCAACCGTTTTGTTACGGTTATTGAGTTTGAACTCAGGCCCATCAATCACCAGCTGTTTTTGACGTTTGCCAAATAATTCTGCTTTGATGCGATCAATGAAAATGTCGTCGAAACAGAAATCTTTTTCCAGATAAACCGGTTTTTCAATTTTGATTGCTTCAACTTCAGACAATAGTTTTTGCAAATGAATTTGACCCACCATATTCGGGTGATCAATTAAATGCAGCAATTCTGTTTTGCCACGCAATTCCTGGAGGCTGCGATAGCCTAATTCCGCCAGAATCTCACGCACTTCATGCGCCAGATTCATAAAGAACTGGGCTAAAACTCTTGGATCGCCTTTAAATTCTTCATGGGCGGTGGTTAAACCCGCTGGACAGCGAATATTACAGTTTTTCGCCATCACACAACGCAGCATCATTAATGCGGTAGTACCAAATTCAAACGAATCACCACCCAAAATAGCCGACTTGACCACATCTGTGCCATTTTGATGTGCAGCGCTGCAACGTAAGATCACTTTGTCTCTTAAACCGTTGACTGACAGTGCTTGATGAACTTCGGCGATACCAATTTCAGGCGAACGGCCAGTGTTTTTCAAACTGGTCACTGCAGCCGCACCAGTGCCACCGGTGTTACCGGCGACGTTGATGACGTCAGCACCCGCTTTGGCTACACCCACTGCAATAGTTCCAATCCCTTCGGAGGAGACCAGCTTAACAATGACGCGGACCCGAGCGGCTTTGGCGTCATGAATTAATTGGCCCAAATCTTCAATCGAATAGGTATCGTGATGTGGGGGTGGGCTGACCAGTTCTACTTTAGGTGTGCCACCGCGTAAAGCGGCGATTTCAACCGAGACTTTAGGTGCTGGTAATTGTCCGCCTTCACCCGGTTTTGCACCCTGACCAATTTTGATTTCAATTTCTTCCAGATTAGGATCAGCCAGATAACCCGCCCAGACACCAAAACGACCAGAAGCAAATTGTTTGATTTTGCTGGAACGAATAGTGCCGAAACGACTGGAGTGCTCACCACCTTCACCGGAGTTGCTCATTGCACCGGCAATGTTGGTGCCTTGTGCCACTGCTTCATGCGCTTCAGCTAACAACGCACCGTGACTCATCGCGCCAGAGGCAAAGGTCGGCGTGATCTGGTGAGCAGCTTGAACATCAGACAGTTTAATCGGCGCGCGTGCCGTCCGGAGATTACTTAAATAGTAATGAATGCTGGAGTCAGTTTCCTGGCTACGGATAACTAATTGATCGGCTTCAACGCTGGCAGCAAAAGCGTTAGCTGCAAAATGATTTTTAAAATATTCAGCTAAGGCGTTTAAACGAGCGGCATTATTGTTGCTCATAAAACTCAGCGTAAACACACCGTCCTGAGCAGCACTGACCTGTAATCCACGGACTAAAAAGTTATTGTTACCCGCCAGATCTTGAGCGCCTAAAATCCGTTCAAAATCTTCATAATGGGTAGCGGATTCCACATTGGCAGGAAATGCCATCACATCCCGTAATGCCGCTGGACGTGCGCTGCGTTCTTGTTCCAGATTACGGCTAAAGCTACGATAGGCAGGGGTGATGCCAAACTGATCAATCTGCTCAGGTGTGCGTTTTTCGTAACCAAAATCTAAATAAGCGGTGTCGCTGACTTCTGGCGCCTGTTGTGGAATATACAAAATGGCTTCATCAGTCATATTGATGTATTCACGTACAGCCGTATTACCGAAAGTGTGTCCAGCGCCTTCATTCCGTTCTTTAAATAAACCTAAGAATGGAATGTCATTTTCACCTTGAACTGACAAGGCTTTGTGATGCCATTCACTGGCGCTCGCAGCGATTTCAGCAAATCGAACCCCACCCACAGAAGAGTGAATATTGGGGAAATAGGGTTTTAATTCAGGTTCATCGGTATCGAGGTAATTGGATTCAAAAAACTCACCACCGATATAACTCTCCACTGTACACAAACCAAATTTACCCATGGTTTTCATCAGCGATTTCTCAACCCCTTTTTGGAAGTTGTATAGCGCTTTTTGTTGGGCTTCTGGATTAGCGAATTCAGTCACTGCACGATTGTGAACACTTAGCGGACAAATGGCTGAGGCACCAAAACCCAGGATGGTCGCGATATCATGCGGGCTGGCAGCTTGTCCGGTTTCCAGAATTAACGAGGAGTTAAAGCGTAAACCATGTTTAACCAAATGTTGATTAGCAGCTGCAATCAGTAACAGCGCAGGGATTGCCGCTTTTTCGGTGCTAATGCCTGCGTCGCTTAAAATAATGATGCCATGATTGTCGAGCGCAGCCTGACCGACTTTTTGACATACAGCCTCCAAAGCGGTTTTTAAAGCCTGCTCATTATTCTCGACCTGATCGAAATCAGGGGTATACAGGGCATCAATCGTTAATGTTTTAACTGCGGTTTGACGACGAATCTGTTCAAGCTGAGTGCGTTGCAAAATCGGTGTTTCAATCATGATTTGCTGGCTGTTCGCTTGTGAGAAGTTAGGTTTAGCGCCTAAAGCCACCCGCAAAGTCATGCCATCACTTTCGCGAAGCGAATCCAGTGGCGGATTGGTCACCTGAGCGAAACGTTGACTAAAATAACGTGACATACCCCCTTCGGCACCGTTGAGAGCATTA
>Ga0194120_10000584_pt1 | contig 68771 bp, 59 predicted proteins | sample TA2MahCa65mmetaG_FD_148642 | JGI IMG/M metagenome (GOLD analysis project Ga0194120, IMG submission 148642) | Freshwater microbial communities from Lake Tanganyika, Tanzania - TA2015019 Mahale Deep Cast 65m | ecosystem: Environmental > Aquatic > Freshwater > Lake | place: Tanzania: Lake...
TGCCAGCACCTTCGCTGACCTCAAAACCACTGCGCGCAATCGGCTGTGCTCCATGCAACGCCGCCCGAGCCTGATCCGCGCCTTCTGGCAACAGGCTGAACTGCCATTGTGAAACTGTCAGGCATTTATGCAAGGCTCAATAGTCCGTAGCATGGCTGCGAACTGATGGCAGGAGTCCGACCGTGAACCCCAGCAAGATCTGCACTGCGGCCCGCATCTCTCTCCAGGGACGTCTGGCACTGATCGCACTCGCGCTCAGCGCGGGCCTGACGCTTGCCGCCTGCGATCGCGCGAATGGCAACAATGGCGCCAAGGGCGTCAAGGATGAGCTGCCAGCCGTGCCGGTCGAGGTGGCGGCGACACGGCGGGCGGAGATGGCCGCGATGTATACGGGCACCGCCTCCCTTGAATCCGAGCGCAAGGCCTTCGTGATGCCGAAGGTCAAGGGCGAGATTCGCGCGGTGCTCGCCGACGAAGGCCAGCGGGTGCACGCGGGGCAGGTGCTGGTGCGCCTCGACGGTGACCAGGTCCGGCTCGAGGTCGCACTCTACGAGGCGACCATGCGCAAGCTGGAGCGCGACTACGCGCGCAACCTCGAACTGCAGCAGAAGGGCCTGGTCAGCGCCACCGCGATCGACAACCTCAAGTACGAGCTCGAAGCGGCGAAAGCCAACTGGGACCTCGCCCGGCTACAGCTCTCGTACTCGGAGATCCGCTCGCCGATCGCCGGCACCGTCACGCAACGGCTCGACGTGGTCAAGGTAGGCAATACCGTGACGCCGGTCGGCGGCGTCATCGAGAGCGCCGACTCGGCGCTGTTCGTGGTCGAGGATCTCGAGTCGCTGATCCTGCGCGTCAGCGTGCCGGAGCGCGAGCTGGGCAAGTTGTCGGTCGGCCAGGTCGCCGAGCTGTCGTTCGATGCCGTGCCCGGGCGCGCGTTCCAGGGCCGGATTGCGCTGATCAGCCCGTACATCGACGCACAGACCGCTACGTTCCCCGTGCGGGTGCGCGTCACCGACGCCGATGATCTGCTGCGTCCCGGCATGTTCGCGCGCGTCGCGATCGTGTACCAGCGCAAGTCCGACGCGCTGCAGATCCCGCGGACCGCGCTGCTCGACGACGATGGGCCGCCCAAGGTCTTTGTGGTGGTGGACGGCAAGGCAGAGGAGCGCGCCGTGGAGCTCGGTCTCCTGAACGGGGCCATGGTCGAGGTCGTGGCCGGCCTCGCCGACGGTGACCGGGTCGTCGTCGTCGGCCAGGGCGCGCTCAAACCCGGCGCCGCGGTACGCATCGTCAACACGCCCGAGCGCCCGGTGGCGCGGCAGCAGGCCGCTGCCCCTGCTGTCGGCTGAACCCGGCAGCTCGTCATACGCATCGTCGAGTTCGCCACGCGGCGGCGCATCACCATCCTGATGGTGACGGTGGCCGTGGTGCTGTTCGGCTTTGTCTCGCTGTCGCGCCTCAGGCTCAACCTGCTGCCCGAGCTCTCCTACCCGACGCTGACCGTGCGCACCGAGTTGCCGGGCGCTGCGCCGCTCGAACTCGAGACGCTGATCGCGCGCCCGATCGAGGAGGCGGTCGGCATCATCCGCAACGTCCGCGAGGTCCGCTCCGTGGCGCGCGCCGGCCAGGCCGACGTGATCCTTGAGTTCGCCTGGGGCACGGACATGGATCTCGCCGGCATCGACGTGCGCGAGAAGATCGACCTGCTGCAGCTTCCGATCGAGGCCAGCCGGCCGATTCTGCTGCGCTTCGATCCTTCGGCCGAACCGGTCATGCGCCTGGCGTTCGCCGACACCGAAGAGTTCGCCGGCTTGAACCCGCGCGAGGCCGGCTCGGTCGAGCGCCTGAAAGCACTGCGGCGCTTCGCCGACGACCGCCTGAAGCCCGACCTCGAGGCGGTGGCCGGATCCGCCGCGGTCAAGGTCAGTGGCGGCTACGAGGACGAGATCCAGGTGTACGTGGACCAGGCCAGGCTGGCCCAGCTCAACCTGTCGATTGAGCAGGTCGCGCGGCGCCTGCGCGAAGAAAACGTCAATCTCTCGGGCGGGCGCCTCGAGCAGGGCACCCAGCGCTTCCTCGTGCGCACGCTGAACGAGTTCACGACCGTGCCGGAGATGGCCGACGCGATCATCGCCAACGTGGCCGGCAAGCCCATCTACCTGCGCGATGTCGCGACCGTCACCAGCGGCTACAAGGACCGCGCGGCGGTCACTCGCCTCGACGGCCGCGAGTCGGTGGAACTTGCCGTCTACAGGGAGGGCGACGCCAACACGGTGCAGCTCGCCGCGGGCCTGCGCGGGCGCATCGAGGAACTCGGCAAGTCGCTGCCGGCCGGCAGCGAGCTGCAGGTCGTCTACGACCAGTCCCGGTTCATCTCCTCGGCGATCGGCGAGGTGCGCGACGCCGCGATCATCGGCGGTCTGCTGGCGGTGCTGGTGCTGTACCTGTTCCTGCGCGACGCGCGCTCGACACTGATCATCGGCCTGGCGATCCCGGTGTCGGTGATCGGCACCTTCCTGCTGATGCACCTGTTCGAGCTGTCGCTCAACATCATGTCCCTCGGCGGTATTGCGCTCGCGGTCGGCATGCTGGTGGACAATGCGGTGGTCGTGCTCGAGAACATCGTCCGCCACCGCGAAGCAGGCGAGTCTCGGGTCGCTGCCGCGCGCGCCGGCACGAGCGAGGTCGGCACCGCCATCATCGCCGCGACGCTGACCTCGGTCGCGGTGTTCTTCCCGATGGTGTTCATCACCGGCATCGCCGGTCAGTTGTTCCGGGATCAGGCCCTGACGGTCAGTTTCGCGCTGCTGTTCTCCCTGGTCGTCGCGCTGACGCTGGTGCCGATGCTGGCGGCCGGCAAGACGGTGAAGCTGCCGCCCGATCCGGAGCGCCGGCCCGGGCGCGGCGGGCGCGCGATCGGCCGGACGCTGGCGTGGCTGCGCCGGCTCGGCTCGTGGATTTCGCGCGTCCTGGCCCGGATCCTGTCGTTCCCGGCCGGCTGGACGCAGTCGGCGTTCGAGGCGCTGGCGCGCGTCTACACACCCGCGCTCGCCTGGTCGCTGGCGCACCGCGCGCGCGTGTTGCTGATCGCCCTCGCCGTGCTGCTGGCGACGGCGGCGCTGGTGCCGCGGCTCGGCAGCGAGCTGATCCCGCAGCTTGCGCAGGGCGAGTTCATCGCGGACCTGCGGCTCGCCCCGGGCACGCCGCTCGAGCAGACCGACCGGGCCGTGGCGGCCGCGCAGCGCTTCGCGATGGAGCTGGACCGGATCGCCCTCAGTTACGCGGTCACCGGCACCGGCAACCGCCTCGATGCGAGTCCGACCGATGCCGGCGAGAACACCGGCCGCCTGGCGGTGACGCTTATACCGGGCGCCGGCGCGGACGACGAAACGCACGTGGTCGGGGCGCTGCGCGAGCGCTTCGATTCGCTGGCGGGCGTGCAGTACCAGTTCAGCCGGCCGGCGCTGTTCAGCTTCGCCGCGCCGCTCGAGGTCACGGTTATGGGCTACGACCTCGACCGCCTGCGCCAGGTCGCCGAGCAGGTCCGGCTGGGCATGCAGGCGGGCCCGCTGTTCAGCGACATCAAGTCAACAGTCGAGGCCGGCAACCCCGAGATTCAGATTGTGTTCGACCAGGAGCGCGCGGCACAGCTCGGCATCACGGTGCGCGAGCTCGCCGATCGGGTGGTGTCCTCGGTGCGCGGCAACGTCGCGACCCGCTACAAGCTGCGCGAGAAGAAGATCGACGTGCTGGTGCGCAGCGTCGACACGCGCGCCTCATCGGTTGAGGAGATCCGCGCGCTGATCGTCAATCCCGGCAGTAGCCGGCCGCTGCCGCTGTCGGCAGTCGCCGACGTCACCGTGGCGACCGGCCCGGCCGAGATCCGCCGCACCCGGCAGCAGCGCGTGGCGGTGGTGACCGCCAACCAGTCATCCGGCGACCTCGGCAGCGCGGTCACCGAACTTGAGCGCATCGTCGCCGGCATCGAGATGCCGGTCGGGACGACCGCTGCGGTCAGCGGCCAGAGCGACGACATGAAGGATTCGTTCCGCTCGCTGCAGTTTGCGCTGCTGCTGGCCGTGTTCCTCGTCTATCTGGTCATGGCCTCGCAATTTGAATCGCTGCTGCACCCGTTCGTGATCCTGCTCACGATCCCGCTGGCGCTGACCGGCTCGGTGTGGGCGATGTTCGTCACCGGAACGACGGTCAACGTGGTGGCCTACATCGGCCTGATCATGCTGGCTGGCATCGTCGTCAACCAGTCGATCGTACTGATCGACGCGGTCAACCAGGGACGCGAGCGCGGGCTCGCCAGGCACGAGGCGATCATGGAGGCGGGCCGGTTGCGCCTGCGCCCGATCATCATCACCAAGCTGACGACCATCCTTGGTTTGCTGCCGATGGCGCTCGGGCTCGGTGAGGGGGCCGAGATCCGCCAGCCGATGGCGATCACGGTGATCGGCGGCGTGGCCATCGCGAGCTTCTTCACATTACTGGTGATTCCGGTTGTCTACTCATTGCTCGACCGCAAGCATTTTCCGGCGGCGGCCGCCAGCGTACGCTCGCAGCCGGTGCCGGCACACGGCGGGGGCTGACGGATGATCCACACCCGGTTCGCGCTGCGCCGGCCGGTCACGACGCTGATGAGCTTCGTGGCGGTGGTGCTGGTCGGCGTGCTGTCGACGAAGCTGCTGCCGCTCGAGCTGTTCCCGGAGATCCGCTTCCCCGGCATTCTGGTCAACATCCCGTACGAAGGGTCGACGCCCGAGGAGGTCGAGCAACTCATCACCCGCCCCGCCGAGGAGGCGGTCGCGACGCTCTCCGGCATCAAGGAGATGCGGTCCACGTCGTCCGAAAACGGTCTGGAGATGATCGTCTTCTTCGAGTGGGGACGCGATCCCGCCGCGGTCGGATTCGAGGTCCGCACCAAGCTCGAGTCCATCCGCCACGAACTCCCGCCAGCCGCCAACCGCGTGCTGACGCGCATGTTTGCGGCCGGCGACGACCGCATCGTCGCCGTGCGCATCTCGAGCCAGGAGGATCTGTCGCGCCAGTACGACATGCTCGACCGCTATCTCAAAAAGCCGATCGAGCGGCTCGACGGCATTGCCCGCGTGTCGCTCGAGGGCGTCGAGCCGCTGGAGCTGCGCATCCTCGTGGACCCGGCCCGGCTGGCGGCGCACGGCGTCGACGTCGTACGCCTGCGCGACGCGCTCGAAGGAGCCAACTTCTCGATCAGCGCCGGCGAGGTTACCGGCGGGCAGCAGCGCTTCCTGGTGCGGCCGGTGGGGGAATTCCGCACGCTCGACGATGTGCGCGACTTCATCGTGGCCGGCGGCGTGCGCCTCCGCGACATTGCCGACGTACGCATGGTTTCGCCGGCGCCGGCGATCGGGCGCCACCTGAACGGCCGGCCCGGCGTCGGGCTCGACGTATTCAAGGCCACCGGCGCCAACATCGTTGACGTCGCCGACCGCGTGATGGCGGTGATCGAGGCGGCCCGGCAGGTGCCGCAGTTGCAGGGCGTCGACGTGATCGTGCTGACCAACCAGGCCGAGAACATTCGCGACTCGCTGGCTGATCTGCGCAATGCCGGCCTGATCGGCGCCGCGCTGGCGCTGGTCGTGCTGTTCGCGTTCCTGCGCGACTGGCGCACGACGCTGATCGTGAGCCTCGCGGTGCCGTTCTCGCTGCTGATGACGCTGGCTGCGATGTTCTTCCTCGGCTTCTCGCTCAACATCCTGACCATGATGGGCATGATGCTGGCGGTCGGCCTGCTGGTGGACAACGCCGTGGTCGTGACCGAGAGCATCTTCCGGCACCGGCAGATGAACGGAGCCGACCCGATCGCCGCGACGCTGGCCGGCGTCGACGAGGTCGGGCTCGCGGTGCTTGCCGGGACGCTGTCCACGATCATCGTGTTCCTGCCGATCGTGTTCGGCGAGGAAAGCCAGATGTCGGTGTTTATGGTGCACGTCGCCGTGCCGATCGTGGTCGCCATGATCGCCTCGCTGTTCGTCGCGCAGACCATCATTCCGACGCTGACCGCGCGCTTCCCGGCGCCGCCGCCGATCGCCGCGGGCTCGCGTTTCGCGCGCCTGCAGGACGGGTACGTGCGGGCGCTCGACTGGCTGTTCCACCACAAGTGGAAGGGCCTGCTGTTCGTGCTGCTGACACTGCTGTCGCCGATCGCGCTGTTCGCGACCGGATTGCTGAAAGTGGACATGTTCCCGCAGGACGCTTCCGACCGGCTGTATCTGCCGTACCACATCGAGGGCACCTACCCGATGGCCCGCATCGAGGAGGTGGTCACGCGCGTCGAGAACTACCTCGAGGAGAACCGCGAGCGCTTCGGCATCGAACTGGTCTACAGCTTTTTCACCCCGTCCGAGGCCAACAGCGTGATCAAGCTGCTGCCGCGCGAGCAGATGCCGCTGGAGCCGCGCGAATTAATCACGGAGATCGAGAACGGCCTGCCCGAGATCATCATCGGCAAGCCGTCGTTCCGCTTCGAGGAGAACCAGGGCGGGACGGGCGGATTCAACATGCGCCTCACCGGCGAGTCGACGGAGCAGCTCGTCGCGCTGTCGCGCACCGTCGTGCAGCGGCTGCGTGACGTGAAGGGGTTCGACTCGGTGCGCACGACCGCCAAGGCCGGCGAGCAGGAAGTGCAGGTGATCGTCGATCGCGACCGCGCGGCGCGGCTCGGGCTGACGGCCGGGACCGTCGCGCAGACGCTGGCCGCGGCGATGCGCGGCGACCGGCTCAAGGAGTTCCGCGCCGAGGACCGCGAGATCCGGATGCGGCTCGCATTCCGCGCCGACGACCGCCAGACGATCGAGGACCTGGCGGCCACGCCGCTGTACCTGCCGGACGGCACGCGCAGTACGCTGGGTGCAGTCGCCAACTTCCGCATCAGTCAGACCGCGCGCACTATTGACCGCGTCGACCGGATGACCTCGGTGGTGATCGAGGGCATCGTGGCGCGCGACTCGTCGCTGGACGCAGTCAAGAAGGGCGTCGAGGCGGCGATGAAGGACTTTCCGCTGCCGCCGGGCGTGTCGTGGAAGTTCGGGCGCAGCGTGCAGGAGAACGACGACACGGCGGCCACCATGCAGGTCAACCTGCTGCTGGCCGTCGCGCTGATCTTCCTGGTGATGGCGGCGCTGTTCGAATCCCTGCTCTACCCGGTCTCGATCATCACCTCGATCCTGTTCGCGGTCGTCGGCGTGTTCTGGGGCCTGACCATCAGCGGTACGCCGCTGACCTTCATGGCGATGGTCGGGATCATGATCCTGACCGGCGTCATCGTGAATATCGGCATCGTGCTGATCGCACACGTCATCGACCTGCGCCGGGCCGGCATGGACCGCCAGGCGGCCATCCTCGAGGCCGCGCGGCACCGGCTGCGCCCGATCCTGATGACCTCGCTGACGACACTGCTGGCGATGCTGCCGATCGCGCTCGGCGACACGCAGATCGGTGGCGAGGGGCCGGCCTATTACCCGATGGCGCGCGCGCTGATCTCAGGGCTGCTGTTCGGCTCGGTGACATCGTTGTTTTTCGTGCCGTTGTTCTACGTCTGGCTCGACGACTGGAATCACTGGCGCATGCGGGTCGGGCTGTACGCGCGCGGCCGGCGGGGCAACCAGGCCGGCATGATGCAAACCATTTCCTGATTACCAGGAATCCTCAGCCGGTCTTACGCGCCCATGCGGCATGGGCGGCAGCGGCCACTACCGTACAGGGCCTGTGCGCACCCGCCGCGAGCGGACCATCCAGATAATTGATTCTATTGATTTTTCTGGCGTTGGCTGCGACGGCTACCCGCCTGGCCCAAGGGCCTTCAAGGCCCGGCCAGCAGCCTTTTCAGCAACTCGTTGACCTGCGCCGGATTGGCCTTGCCGCCGGTCGCCTTCATGACCTGGCCGACGAAGAAGCCGAACAGCTTGTCCTTGCCCGCGCGGTAGCCGGCGAGCTGCCCGGGATTCGCCGCCAGCACCGCCGCGATCACCGCCTCGAGCGCGGTGCTGTCGGTGATCTGGCGCAGGCCGCGGGCTTCGATCACCGCGTCGGCACCCTGCCCTTCACTCCACATCGCCTCGAGTACTTCCTTGGCGATCTTGCCGGAGATCGTCCCGTCGACGATCCGGCCGAGCAGACCGGCGAGTCCGGCGGCCGTGACCGGCGCGCCGCTGATTTCCAGGCCGTCGCGGTTCAGGAGTCCGGCGAGGTCACCCATGACCCAGTTCGCCGCCAGCTTCGGTTCGCCGCCCAGGGCAGCGACCACTGCCTCGTAGTAATCGGCCAGCTCGCGGCTCGCGGTCAGCACGCCGGCGTCGTACTCGGACAGGCCGTGGTCGGCGACGAAGCGCGCCGCCTTGTCGTCCGGCAGCTCAGGCAGCGTCGCGCGCACGCTCTCGACGAAGGCCGGCTCGAGCACCAGCGGCAGCAGGTCCGGATCGGGGAAGTAGCGGTAGTCGTTCGCTTCTTCCTTGGTGCGCATCGGGCGCGTCACGCCGCGGTCCGAATCGTAGAGCCGCGTCTCCTGCACGACCCGGCCGCCTCCCTCGATCAGCTCGATCTGGCGCCCGACTTCATACTGGATCGCCTTGTCGACGAAGCGGAACGAGTTCAGGTTCTTGATCTCGCAGCGCGTACCGAACTCGCTGGCGCCGACCGGCCGCACCGAGACGTTGGCGTCGCAGCGGAACGAGCCCTCCTGCATGTTGCCGTCGCAGATGCCGAGGTAGCGTACCAGCGTGTGGATCTTCTTCATGTACGCGATCGCCTCGCGCGCCGAGCGCAGCTCCGGCTCGGAGACGATCTCGAGCAGCGGCGTGCCGGCCCGGTTCAGGTCGATGCCGGTCCACTCGCCGAGGCCCTCGTGCAGGGACTTGCCGGCGTCCTCCTCGAGGTGCGCGCGGGTGACGCCGATGCGCTTGCGGCTGCCGTCCTCGAGCACGATCGTGACCGCGCCGCCGCTGACGATGGGCAGCTCGTACTGGCTGATCTGGTAGCCCTTCGGCAGGTCCGGGTAGAAGTAGTTCTTGCGCGCGAACACCGAGCGCGGCGCGATCCGCGCACCGATCGCGAGGCCGAAGCGCACCGCCATGCGGACGGCCTCGCCGTTCAGCACCGGCAGCACGCCCGGGTAGCCGAGATCCACGAGACAGGCCTGCGCGTTCGGCGGCGCGCCGAACGCGGTCGCCGCGCCGGAGAAGATCTTCGCCCGCGTCGCGAGCTGCGCGTGGATCTCGAGGCCGATGACGGTTTCCCAGCCGCCGCTCATGCCGTCCCTCCGGCCGGTTCCGGCGGCCGCCGCTGGTGCCAGTCGGTCTCGCGCTGCCAGGCATGGGCGACCGCGAGCAACAGCTCCTCGGCGAAATGCGGCCCGATCACCTGCAGCCCGACCGGCAGGCCTTCGACCAGCCCGCAGGGCACGGAGATGGCCGGCAGGCCGGCCAGGTTGGCGCCGATCGTGTAGATGTCGTTCAGGTACATCGTGATCGGATCATCGACCTTGGCGCCGAGCGGGAACGCCGGGGTCGGCGAGGTCGGCCCCATCAGCACGTCCACCGCGGCGAACGCGCGGCGGAAATCCGCATTGATCAGGCTGCGCACCTGCTGCGCCTTCAGGTAATAGGCATCGTAGTAACCGGCCGACAGCACGTAGGTGCCGGTCATGATCCGGCGCTTGACCTCGGCGCCGAAGCCCTCGCCCCTCGAGCGTTCATACAGGTCGCGCAGATCCTGCGGGTCGGCGCAGCGATGGCCGAAACGCACGCCGTCGAAGCGCGACAGGTTGGACGAGGCCTCGGCCGGCGCGACCACATAGTAGGTCGGCACCGACAGCGGCAGGTTCGGCAGGCTGACCTCGACGAGCTCGGCGCCAAGCGTACGGAAGCCGCCGAGCGCCGCCTGCACGGCCGCGCCGGTACCGGGCTCGAGGCCCGGGCCGAAGAACTCGCGGATGATGCCGATGCGCAGGCCGCGCATCGGCCGCTCGAGACCGGCGACGTAGTCCGGCACCGGACGCTCAATGCAGGTCGAGTCGCGCGCATCGGGGCCGGCCATCGCCGCGAGGACCAGCGCCGCGTCCACGGCGGACTGCGCCAGGACACCGCCCTGGTCGAGGCTGGAAGCGAAGGCGATCATGCCGTAGCGCGAGACGCGGCCGTATGTCGGCTTCAGGCCGGTCAGGCCGGTGAGCGCCGCCGGCTGCCGGATCGAACCGCCGGTGTCGGTGCCCGTCGCGACCGGGGCAAGGCCGGCCGCGACGGCGGCCGCCGAACCGCCGGAGGATCCGCCGGGCACCCGGCCCGGGTCCCAGGGATTACGGACCGGGCCGTACCCGCTCGTCTCGTTCGACGAGCCCATCGCGAACTCGTCCATGTTGGTCTTGCCGAGCAGCACCATGCCGGCGGCGTCGAGCCGCTCGACGACCGTCGCGTCATAGGGCGCGACGAAGTTCCCGAGGATCCGCGAGCCGCAGGTGGTCAGGATGCCGTCGGTGCAGAAGATGTCCTTGTGCGCGAGCGGCACGCCGGTCAGGGGCCTGCCCTCGCCGCGGGCGAGGCGCGCATCCGCGGCCGCGGCATCGGCGAGTGCGCGCCCGGCGGTCACCGTGATGAAGGCGTTCAGGGCCGGGTTGCGCGCGGCGATCCGGTCGAGGAAAGCGCGCGTGACCTCGACACTGCTGAACTCGCGCTCGCGCAGGCCCCGGCCGAGCGCCGCCACGGACAGCTCGTGCAGTTTCATTCGATGACTTTCGGCACCAGGTACAGGCCGGCCTCGACCGCCGGGGCGTTCTGCTGGTAGCGCTCGTGCCGGTCGGTCTCCGTGACGACGTCCGCGCGCAGGCGCTGCACCTCGCCCTCGAGCGGATGCGCCATCGGCACGACGCCGGCGGTATCCGCGGCGGCGAGCTGTTCGACGAAACCGAGGATCCGGGACAGGTTGTTGGCGTACGCGGGCAGCTCCGCCTCGCTGATGCGCAGGCGGGCCAGATGCGCGATGTTCTCGACGTCGCGGCGGGTCAGCGTCACGATCGCTCCAACGGGCGGGGCAGGCGGAAAAACCGGCCCGAAATCATACACGTCGGCTTGTGCAATGTCGCGCCCGCGGCTACACTCCCGGCCCCTGTTTTCGCCCCTGCGCACATTCGCCGCCACCTGATGTTCAAGAGCCTCCGGGGATACTTCTCGAGCGACGTCTCGATCGATCTGGGCACGGCCAACACGCTCATCTATGTGCGCGGCCGTGGCATCGTGCTGAACGAGCCTTCGGTGGTCGCGATCCAGGACGAACCGGGACGCGGCGGCAAGACCATCGTCGCGGTCGGCGCCGAGGCCAAGGGCATGATCGGCCGGACGCCGGGCCACATCACCGCCGTGCGGCCGATGAAGGACGGCGTGATCGCCGACTTCACCTACACCGAGCGGATGCTGCAGCATTTCATCAGCAAGGTGCACGGCAACCGCTGGCTGCGCCCGTCGCCGCGGGTCCTGATCTGCGTGCCGTTCGGCTCGACCCAGGTCGAGCGCCGCGCCATCCAGGAGTCCGCCGAGGCCGCCGGCGCCCGCCGCGTCGACGTGATCCCGGAACCGATGGCCGCGGCGGTCGGCGCCGGATTGCCGGTCAACGAGGCTCGCGGTTCGATGGTGCTCGACGTCGGCGGCGGCACGTCCGAGGTCGCCGTGATCTCGCTGAACGGCATCGTCTATGCCGAATCCGTGCGCATCGGCGGCGACCGTTTCGACGAGGCGATCACCAACTACGTGCGCCGCAACTACGGCATTTTGATCGGCGAGGTCACCGCCGAGCGCATCAAGATCGAGATCGGCTCAGCCTACCCGGGCCAGCAGGTCCGCGAAATCTCGGTCAAGGGCCGCAACCTGTCCGAGGGCGTGCCGCGCAGCTTTACGCTGAACTCGAACGAGATCCTCGAGGCCCTGCAGGAGCCGCTGCAGGGCATCGTGCAGGCGGTCAAGAAGGCCCTCGAGCAGACGCCGCCGGAACTCGGCGCCGACGTCGCCGAGCGCGGCATCGTGCTGACCGGTGGCGGCGCGCTGCTCAAGGACATCGACAAGCTGCTCTCGGAGGAGACCGGCCTGCCGGTCCTGATCGCCGAGGACCCGCTGACCTGCGTCGCCCGCGGCGGCGGTCGCATCCTCGAACTGTCGGACGAACACCCGGGGATGTTCGGCCTGAGCTGAGCCGCGTCGCGGCACCCATCGGATCCCACCCAGCGGCCCGCGGCAGCGCGAACAACCACCCGCGGCAGCACGGCGGGCTCGGGGGCTGGGACACTCGCTCGCTCGCGCGAGCCCGATTTACGCGCTCGCTCACGATGTCCCAGCCCCCGGCCCGCTGTGTTGCCGCGAGCACGACCACCGCATCACGCGGTGCGGGCGAGGCGGACGGGGCCCGCGAGCGAACTCGTAAAGATCGGCCGGGTTCACGAGCGGGACCCCGGGCAGCCGCGCCAGCGCCGCGGGGTCGACCTCCCGCGCTCGCTCACGATGTCCCAGCCCCCGGCCCGCTGTGAGGCCGCGAGCACGACCACCGCATCACGCGGCGCGGACGAGGCGGACGGGGCCCCGTGAGCGAACTCGTAAAGATCGGCCGAGTTCGCGAGCGGGACCCCGGCAGCCGCGCCAGCGCCGCGGGGTCGACCTCCCGCGCTCGCTCACGATGTCCCAGCCCCCGGCCCGCTGTGTTGCCGCGAGCACGACCACCGCATCACGCGGCGCGGGCGAGGCGGACGGGGCCCGTGAGCGAACTCGTAAAGATCGGCCGAGTTCGCGAGCGGGACCCCGGCAGCCGCGCCAGCGCCGCGGCTGCGGCGAGCGCGACCCCAGCCGTCGCGCATGCCGGGGGGCTGGTGCCGCGTGACCGGTCGTGTACATTGACGGCCGATCCACTGCGGAGCCGGCGTTGCCACGTCACGAGCCCGAGACCAGGCCTCTGCTGCTGGGCGAACGGGCCCGCGGCCTGCCCCTCGTCGTCCTCGCACTGCTGTCGGTCGGCCTGATGGTCGCCGACCATCGCCAGCACCATCTCGCGGTCGTGCGCCAGTGGCTGTCGGTCGCGGCGTTCCCGTTCCAGTGGGCGGCCCAGGCGCCGCTGGCCGGCTGGGCCGCGCTGCAGGAACGGTTCGCGATGCGGACCCGGCTGCAGGCCGAGAATACGCGGCTCGCCGCGGACAACCTGGCGCTGCGGCTGCGCCTGATGCGCTTCGCCTCGCTGGAACAGGAGAACTACCGCCTGCGCGGCGCCCGCGAAAGCACAGCGCGGATCGTGCAGCGCTCGCTGATCGCCGAGATCGTGCGTGCCGATCTCGACCCCTTCCGGCAGCGGGTGCTGGTCAACAAGGGCACACGGCACGGCGTGTACCTTGGCCAGGCGGCACTCGACGCCGCCGGCATCTTCGGCCAGGTCGCGCGGGTCGGCCCGGTCTCGGCCGAGGTGATCCTGATCTCGGACCCTGCCCACGCCATTCCGGTGCAGATCAATCGCACCGGCGTTCGCACCGTCGCGGTCGGCACCGGTCGCTCCGGGCAGCTCTCGCTGCCATGGCTGCCGCAGAGTGCCGATGTCCAGGTCGACGACCTGCTGGTCAGCTCCGGCCTCGGCGGCGTGTTCCCGCCCGGCTATCCGGTCGCCCAGGTCACGCGCGTCGAACGCGACCCGACCCGGCCGATGCTCGCGATCGACGCCACGCCGCTCGCGGCGCTCGACCGCGACCCGGAGATCCTGCTGGTCTGGTTCGACAACGTCATCGTCGAGCCGGAGCCACAGGCGGAGCCGGCACCGCCGGCCGCGGCCCCGGCCGCAGCGGCGCCATGACGGTCGCTCGCTCGCTCAGTGCGTCCCGCGTGGCGGTACTGTCGCTCGCCGCGCTGATTGCGAGCGTCGTGCCGCTGCCGGCCGCCGTCGGCTTCCTGCGCCCGGACTTCGTCGCGCTGCTGCTGTTGTGGCTGGTGCTGCTGGCACCACGCCACAGCGGCCTCGTGTACGCCTGGTGCATGGGCCTGCTGCTCGATGCTTTTCGTGGCGTACTGCTCGGGCAGCACGCGCTCGCGCTGGTGCTGATCGCCTGGATCGCACTGCGGCTGCGGCTGCGGGTCCGCGCTTTCCCGCTGCTGCAGCAGACCGCCGTCGTGTTCGCCCTGCTGTGGCTGAACGAATTCGTCGTGTTCTGGATCGACGGGGTCGCCGGCCAGCCGGTGACCGACTGGATGCGCTGGCTCGCCGTTCCGGTCGGCGCGGCCTGCTGGCCGCTGCTCGCGCGCCTGCTCGAGCGCACGACGTCGCGGACCTGAGCAGGCGATGCGCCGGGTCCGGGTCAAGGACGAAGTCCTCGAACAGCGCATCTTCCTGCGGCGCGCGCTGGTCGCCGGCCTCACCGCCGCGCTGCTGCTGCTGCTGCTCGCCGGCCGGGCCTGGTGGCTGCAGGTGCTGCGCCACGAGCACTTCTCCGAGCTGTCGCAGGACAACCGGGCGCGGATCGAACCGTTGCCGGCGAACCGCGGCCTGCTGCGCGACCGCGCCGGTCGGGTCGTCGCCGACAACACGCCGGCCTACCAGCTCGAGCTGGTCCGCGAGCAGGTCGGGGACCTGGACGCGACGCTCGCGCGGCTGGTCGGGTTCGGGCTGCTGGATCCGGACGACACCGGCCGCGTCCGCCAGTTACTGCGTTCACGCCGCGCCTTCGAGGCGGTGCCGATCCGCCTGCAGATCACCGACGCCGACATCGCGCGCTACGCGGTGCACCGCCACGAACTGCCGGGCGTCGCGCTCGAGACTCGAATGGCCCGGCACTATCCATACGGGTCGGTCGGTGCGCATGCGCTCGGCTACGTCGGCGCGATCGGCGAGGACGATCTCGCGGCCATCGACCAGACGCGCTATTTCGGCACCGGCGTGATCGGCAAGCTCGGCGTCGAGCGCGCGTGGGAGGACGAACTGCTGGGCCGGGGCGGCTTCCGCGAAGTGCTGGTCAACGCCGCGGGCCGGCGTGTCGAGGCGCGGAACGGCGACGCGCTGCCGCTGCGCAGCCGCATGCCGGAATCCGGGCACGACCTCGTGCTGACGCTCGACATCGAGCTGCAGCGCGTCGCCGAGGCAGCGCTCGCCGGGCGGCGTGGTGCCGTGGTCGCACTCGAGCCGGCGACCGGCGATGTGCTGGTGCTCGCCAGCACTCCATCCTTCGACCCGAACGGCTTTGCCCGCGGCCTGTCGCGGCGCGACTACCTCGCGCTGACCGAGGATCCGAATCTGCCGCTGTTCAACCGCGCGCTGCGCGGCACCTATCCGCCCGGCTCGACGATCAAACCGCTGATGGCGCTCGCCGGGCTCGAATACGCAGTCATCGAGCCGGAGGAACGCGTCTGGTGCCGCGGTCATTACTCGCTGCCGGGATCCCGGCACCAGTTCCGCGACTGGCGCCGCGAAGGCCACGGCAGCGTCGACATGCGCGACGCGGTGATGCAGTCCTGCGACGTCTATTTCTACCGGCTGGCCCATGCGCTCGGCATCGAGCGCGTGCACGAGGCCATGCGGCGGATGGGCTTCGGCGCTCCGACCGGCATCGACATCGGCGGCGAACGCAGCGGCATCATGCCATCGCCGCAGTGGAAGAAGGAGACCTTCAGCCAGCCCGAGCAACAGGTCTGGTTCCCGGGCGAGACCGTGATCGTCGGCATCGGCCAGGGCTACTGGACCGCGACACCGCTGCAGCTCGCCCATGCCACCGCACTGCTGGCGCTGCGCGGCCGGCATTTCCGGCCGCGGCTCGTGCGCGGCGTCATCGATCCGGTCACCGGCGCCACGCGCGAGATTCCGCCACAACCGTTGCCGGCAGTCGAGCTGCGCGACCACGCGCACTGGGAGGTCATCGTCGAGGCGATGGTCGCGGTCACGACCGGCCCGCGCGGCACCGCGGTCCGCGCCGCGCGCGGCGCCGCCTACACGATCGCCGGCAAGACCGGCACCGCTCAGGTGTTCTCGGTGGCCCAGAGCGAGCGCTACAACGCTGCGCAGCTCGACGAGCGGCTGCGTGACCACGCGCTGTTCGTCGCCTTCGCGCCGGCCGGGGCGCCGCGTATCGTCGTGGCCGTCGTCGTCGAGAACGGCGGCCATGGCAGCTCCGCGGCCGCGCCGGTCGCCCGCGCCGTGTTCGACGCCTGGCTGGCTCCGGAGGCCGGCTGATGTACGAGGAATATGCCGCATCCCGCACGCGGCGCACCGTCACCGCGACCGCACGGCTGCTGCGCGCGCTGCACCTCGACGGCACGCTGCTGGCCGGGCTCGGCATCGTGCTCACGTTCGGGCTGTTCGTGCTGTTCAGCGCTGCCGGCGACAACCAGGCGCTCTGGCTCAGCCAACTCGTGCGGATCGGGCTCGGCGGCCTCGCCCTGGTTGCGGTCGCCCAGGTGCCGGATCGCTTCCTCCGCCTGCTGGCGCCGGCCATCTGGCTGGCCGGCCTGCTGCTGCTGGTCGCGGTCGCCGTCATCGGCGACGTCGGCAAAGGTGCGCAGCGCTGGCTCGACCTCGGCGTGATGCGCTTCCAGCCCTCGGAACTCATGAAGCTCGCGGTGCCGCTGGCCTGTGCATGGCATCTGCACGCCCGTCCGCTGCCGCCCGGCCCCGGGGCGATCGCCGTCGCGCTGGGCCTGATCGTCGTTCCGGTTGCGCTGATCGCGGCGCAGCCCGATCTCGGCACCGCGCTGCTGGTTGCCGCGTCCGGCCTGCTGGTGCTGCTGCTGGCCGGCATCCAGACCCGTTACATCGCTGGTGGTTTCGTCGCCGGCGCCGCGGCGGTGCCGCTGCTGTGGCTGGTCATGCACGACTATCAGCGCCAGCGCGTGCTGACGCTGCTCGATCCGCAATCGGACCCGCTCGGCGCCGGCTACCACATCATCCAGTCGCAGATCGCGATCGGCTCCGGCGGCGTATTCGGCAAGGGCTGGATGAACGGCAGCCAGGCACAGCTCGAGTTCCTGCCCGAGCGTTCCACGGACTTCATCTTCGCGGTGGTTGGCGAAGAACTCGGCCTGCTCGGCGTTCTGGCGCTGCTCGGCGCCTACCTGCTGATCGTCGGCCGCGCGCTCGTGATGGCCGTTCAGTGCCGCGATGCGTTCGCGCGGCTGCTGGCCGGCAGCATCGCGCTGACTTTCGCGATCTACGTGCTGGTCAACGCCGGCATGGTCATGGGACTGCTGCCGGTGGTCGGCGTGCCGCTGCCGCTGGTAAGCTACGGCGGAACCGCGATGGTGACACTGCTGACTGGTTTCGGAATCCTGATGTCGCTGCACGCCCGGCGCCAGTTACTCGGCTCGCGATGAACGCTGCCGGGCGCCGGGCGCGGATCCTCGTCGGCCTGCTGCTGTCGCTGTGCGCTGCCAGCGCCGTGGCGCTCGAGCGCCAGCGCGAGGACGTGCGCCGGTTCATCGACCTGATGCAGCAGCGCCACGGTTTCGAGCGGGCCTGGCTCGACGAAGTCATCGGCGCGGCTGCCAGCCAGCCACGGATCATCGAGCTCATCAGCCGCCCGGCGGAACGGGTCATGACCTGGCCGGAATATCGCAGCCACTTCATCACCGCCGAGCGCATCGCGGCCGGGCTCGAGTTCTGGACCGCGCACCAGGAGCGTCTGGCTGAAGTCGAGCAGCGGACCGGCGTCGATGCCGCGGTGGTCGTTGGCATCATCGGCGTCGAGACGTTCTTCGGCCGCATCACCGGCCGCTACCGCGTACTCGACGCGCTGGCGACGCTGGCCTTCGACTACCCGCCGCGGTCCGGGTATTTCCGCGACGAGCTGGAGCAGTTCCTGCTGCTGGCGCGCGAAGAACGGGTGGATGTGCGCACCGCGCTCGGCTCCTATGCCGGCGCGATGGGCGCCCCGCAGTTCATGCCGCGCAGCTACCGCGCCTATGCCGTGGATGGCGACGGCGACGGCCGGCGTGACCTGTGGTCGAACTGGGACGACGTCATCGCCAGCGTCGCCAACTACCTGGCGCGGCATGGCTGGCGTGCCGGCCAGCCGGTGTCGGTCCCGGCCGCGCCGTGGTTCCCGCAGCTCGCCGGCCTGAAAGCCGGCAGCCTGACACCGAACGAGACGGTCAAGTCGCTGCGCGACAAGGGTCTGGGCTTCACGACCGGCCAGGATCCGGCGGCTCCCGCCCTGTTCATCGATGTCGACGGTGACGCCGGGCGCGAGTACCGCGCCGGCTTCCACAACTTCGGGGTCATCACCCGCTACAACCGCAGCGTTCTCTACGCGCTGGTCGTGCAGCAGCTCGGCGAACGCGTCGCCGCCAGCCGGCCGCCGGCTGCCGGAACATGAGGGCCGCCGCCGCACTGCTGGTGGTTGCGCTGGCCGCGGCCGGCTGCGCGCGCGAGCCACGCCGCGCCCCGCTGCCAGAGCAACCGGTCGGCGTACCGCCGGCTACCGCACCAGTGCCGCGGGCCGAACCGCGCGCCACGCGCGGCAACCCGCCGTTCTACGACGTCGAGGGCCAGCGCTATTACGTGCTGCCGAGCGCCGACGGCTATGTCGAGCGCGGCATCGCCTCCTGGTACGGAGCCGACTTCCATGGACGGCGCACGGCGACGGGCGAACCCTACGACATGCGGGCGCTGACCGGTGCGCACCCGACGCTGCCGCTGCCGGCCTGGGTCCGGGTCACGAACCTGCAGAACGGCCGCAGCGTGCTGGTGCGCCTGAACGATCGCGGGCCGTTCCGGAGGAACCGGATCATCGACCTGTCGCAGGCTGCCGCCGAGCAGATTGACATGATCCGCGAAGGCACCGCGCTGGTCGAAGTGCGCAGCGTAGCGGTGGCGACGACTGCGCCCACCGGCGTCGCACCCGCGGGCACTGCGGCTGTCGTCCCGCCGCCCGCCGCGCCCGCGCGGCGGTTCTTCGCGCAGGCCGGCGCCTTCGCCGATCCGGCCAACGCGCAGCGACTCGCCGCGCGCCTGCGTGGCGCGGGTCTCGGACCGGTCACCATCGTGCCCGTCGTGCTCGACGGGCGGCGGTTGCAGCGCGTGCGGGTCGGCCCGGTCGCGACCGTCGGCGAGTTCGACCAGCTCATCGAGGCGCTGCAGCGCGCCGGCATCGAGGCCCCGCGCCTGGCGCTCGACTGACGCAGGCGCGCGAACCAGGCCTCGGTGAGCCGGGACACTCGCGCGCCTCGGCAAGGCGGACCGGGCGCTGGGACACTCGCGCGCTTCAGCAAGGCGGGCTCGGGTCTGGGACCCTCGCTCGCTCGCGCGCGCCCGATTTACGCGCTCGCTCGCGAGGTCCCAGCCCCCTGCCCGCTGGGTTGCCGCGGGCCCGACCACCGCATCACACGGCGCCGGCGAGGCGGACGGGGCCCGCGAGCGAACTCGTAGAGATCGGCGCGAGTTCGCGAGCGGGACCCCGGCAGCCGCGCCAGCGCCGCGGACACGACATTCACCTGGCGCTCGACTGATCCGACGGCCCGGATCACCGGGAACAAGCGCTCGCTCGCGAGGTCCCAGCCCCCTGCCCGCTGGGTTGCCGCGGGCCCGACCACCGCATCACACGGCGCCGGCGAGGCGGACGGGGCCCGCGAGCGGACCCGTAAAGATCGCCCGGGTTCGCGAGCGGGCCCCGGCCGCCGAACCGGCGCCGCGGTGGCGCGCCGCGCCAGCGCCCCGGGTAGGACGGACGGGGTCGCGGAGATTCGCGGCCACACCGGACTGTGCTAGCGTGATGGTCATCTTGATGACCACCCGGAGGGTGCCATGGACTCCGTCACTGTGGCCCAGGCGAAGGCACGCCTCAGCGAGATCCTGGATGAGGTGCTGCGCGGACGGCAGGTCACGATCACGCGACGCGGCCGGCCGGTCGCGACACTGCAGCCGCTGCAGCGGCCGAGGAAGCCGATTGACCTGAGTCGGATCGATGCCGTACGCCGGCGCCTGCCGGCGGCGCAGACCGACGCGCTGGAACTCGTGCGGACCGTACGCAGCGAGCGCAGTTGATGTTCTATGTGGACTCGGCGGTGCTGGTTGCGCTGCATTGCGAAGAAAGCGTGACCGCTGCGATACGGCGCTGGATCGCCAGACGCAGAGGGCCCTGGTATGCCAGCGAGTGGGTGCTGACCGAGTGTGTGAGCGCTTTCGGACTCAAGGTACGGCGCAAGGAGATTCAGGCCGCTGCGGCGGAACTTGCCGTGGAGTCGATTACCGAACTCATGGCCGAGTCGTTCACGATGATTCCGATCACGCCGGATCATCACGCCCAGGCCAGGGCCTGGCTGCGCGACTTCAAGCTGCCGCTGCGGGCGGCGGATGCACTGCACCTTGCCATCGCGGCGCAGAGCGGGTGCCGGCTGGCGACCTATGACACCGCGCTGCTGACCGCCGCGCAGGCGCTTCGCGTCGCGGCCACCAAGACATCCTGACTCTGCATCGCCGGCTGGGACACCCGCTCGCGACAGCCACGCGGGCTGGGGGCCGGGACACTCGCGCGCCTCGGCAAGGCGGACCGGGCGCTGGGACACTCGCTCGCTCGCGCGCGCCCGATTTACGCGCTCGCTCGCGAGGTCCCAGCCCCCTGCCCGCTGGGTTGCCGCGGGCCAGACCACCGCATCACACGGCGCCGGCGAGGCGGACGGGGACCGCGAGCGAACTCGTATAGATCGGCGCGAGTTCGCGAGCGGGACCCCGGCAGCCGAACCGGCGCCGCGGTGGCGCAGCGGACGGTGCCGCGGACGAGATTCGAGCCTGACGCACGCGACGGCGGCGGCTAGAATGACGCGCCGGTTGCCGCGCGGCGACCGGATCCCCCGCGACGAGGCCGATCTTGAAGAAGACGCTGTTCTGCCTGTTTGCCTTCGTGCTGGTGACCGTGCTGCCCGCCAGCGCGGCGACGCCGATTCCGCCAGCGCCGACGATCCCGGCACGCTCGTGGATCCTCATCGACGCCGCGAGCGGCCAGCCGCTCGCCCGCCACGCTGCCGACCAGCCGGTCGAACCGGCGAGCCTGACCAAGCTGATGACCGCCTACGCGGTGTTCGACGCGCTGCGCGACGGCAAACTGCGGCTCGACACGCTCGTGCCAATCAGCGAGCGGGCCTGGCGCGCGGAGGGTTCGCGGACGTTTCTCGACCTGAACTCGCGCGTGCCGGTCGAGGTGCTGCTGCAGGGCATGATCGTGCAGAGCGGCAACGATGCGAGCATCGCCCTGGCCGAGGCCGCGGCCGGCAGCGAGGACACCTTCGCCGCGCTGATGAACCAGTACGCGACGCAGCTCGGCATGCGGGGTTCGCACTTCCAGAACGCCACCGGCCTGCCGGGCCCGCAGCATCGGGTCACCGCCGCCGACATGGCACGCCTCGCGCGCGCGATCGTGCGCGAATTCCCCGAGTATTACCGCTGGTACTCGCAGCGCGAGTTCACCTGGAACAACATCCGGCAGGGCAACCGCAACGGCCTGCTGGATCGGGATCCGAGCGTGGACGGCATGAAGACCGGCATGACCGATGCCGCCGGCTACTGCCTCGTATCCTCGGCGCGGCGTGACGGCATGCGCCTGATCGCGGTGGTCATGGGCACTGCGGGCGCGAGCGAGCGCGAGGATGCGAGCCTCGCCTTGCTGAACTGGGGCTTCAGTTTCCATGAATCGCGACACCTGCATGCCGCCGGCGACAAGCTCGCCGACGTACGCGTGTACCGGGCCCGCGGCGGGCGCGCCGCGCTCGGCCTGCGCGAGGACCTGGCGGTCGTGCTGCCGCGCGCCTCCACCGGTACTGTCGAGGTCAGGGTTGAGCCGGCCCCGAAGCTATTCGCGCCCCTGACCGTGCAGGACCAGGCCGGTACGGTGCGCGTGCTGCTGGACGGCAAACCGCTCACCGAGGCGGGCCTTTACCCGCTGGCCGATACGCCGACCGGCGGCTTCCTGCGCCGCCTCTGGGACACGATTTTGAGCTGGTTCGCATGACGCTGCCGCTGCCCGTCGTCTGGCTGGACGGTCGCCTGCTGCCGCTGGCCGAGGCGAAAATCTCGCCGCTCGACCGTGGCTTCCTGTTCGGCGACGGCGTCTATGAGGTACTGCCGATCTACCGCGGCCGCGCCTACCGGCTCGATGCGCATCTCGAGCGGCTCGACCGCAGCCTGCGCGGCATCGGCATGGATCCGGTCCTGGACCGGGCCGGCTGGATTGCCGTATTCAGCCAGCTCGTGCAGGCCAACGGCGGTGGCGATCAGTTGCTGTACGTACAGGTCACCCGCGGGGTCGAGCCTGAGCGCAACCATGTGCCGCAGCCCGGCACCCGGCCAACGGTGTTTGCCTGCGTCGCGCCGCTGCCGATGCCGGGGGCGGAAGTCCTCGAGCGCGGTACCCGCGCGGTGACCGCCGCCGACCTGCGTTGGGGCCGCTGCGACCTCAAGACGATCGCCTTGATCGGCAACGTGCTGGCCCGCTCGCAGGCCGCGACGGCCGGCGCCAGCGAAGCGATTCTGCTCCGCGACGGCTGGCTGACCGAAGGCAGCGCGAGCAGCGCGCACATCGTCGTCTCCGGCGAGCTGGTCACGCCGCCGCAATCGCAGCGCATCCTGCCAGGCACCACGCGCGGAGCCATCTTCGAGATCGCCGAACGGGCAGGCATCGCGCACCGCGAGCGGCCGGTATCCGAGTCCGAGCTGCGCGGCGCCGACGAGATCATCCTGGCTTCTGCCGGCGGCGGCATCCGGGCAGTCACGATGCTCGACGGTACGCCCATCAGCGACGGCCTGCCGGGCCCGATCTTTCGCCTTCTGTACGATGGCTTTCTGGCGACCCGGCTGGAGTTCTCGACCACCCTGCCCGCTTGATTCGGACACTGACGGGCCGAATGTAGCGCCAAAGCAACAGTCAGAGCGCCATCGGCTCTCTGAATTGGCCGGACCTGTTGCTTTCGTGGCCGAAAACCCAGAAACTGCCGCGCACCAAACCCATGCACCCGCCGGGTTGATTCATAAACGCGCAGTGGTTTTCCTGCGCCAGGGAGGGTCGTGATGCGAATTCGTGATCTGTATCCGCATGGTCGGCGGTTGCCCGGCCTGTTCGTTGCTGCATCCGCGCTCGTGCTGGTGGTTCCGCCGGCCGCGGCGCAGCTCGAGGAAGTGGTCGTCACAGCGCAGAAGCGCGAAGAGAGCCTGCAGGAAGTCTCGGTCGCGATCACTGCGGTCGGCGGGGAATTCATCCGCGACAACGACATCGCCCAGTTCGGCGAACTCGCCGAGACCACTCCGGGCATGGTGTTCAGCGCCTTCTCCGTGGGCCAGCCGGAAATCGCGATCCGCGGCATGTCCACCAAGGAAGACGGCGCCGCCGCCTCCGATGCGACCGTCGTTTCGGTCGATGGCGTCTACATTGCGGCCCGTACCGCTCAGGTGTTCGACATCTTCGACCTCGATCGCGTTGAGGTGCTGCGCGGACCGCAGAGCACGCTGTACGGCAAGAACACGGTCGCCGGAGCGATCAATTTCGTGACCGCGAAGGCCACCGCGGATACGGTCGTGCGCCTGCGCCAGACCGCGGGCAGTTACGGCCGCTTCGACACCGCCGGCCTGGTCTCCGGCAAGATCGCCGGGAACGTCTACGGCAAGTTCTCGTTCTCGCGTCGCAAGCACGATGGTTATCTGACCAACATCCTGCCGTCGTGGACCGACCCGAACTCCGGCTTCGTCGTACAGAACCCGGAGTACGGCAGGCGCCAGGGCGAGAGCGACACCTTCAACTGGCGCGCACACCTGCGCTTCGAACCCAATGACCAGCTCGACCTGACGCTGATGCTCGACGGCGCCGATGACAAGAACGGTGCCACCAACCGCGAGCCCGTTGGCTCGATCGGGCCGCTGCATAACTGCGGCTGCGCCTCGGACCCGATCGCCGTCAACGTCGCGCTCGGCGGCGCCGGTAACCTGCACACGACGCTGGCCGAGACTGAGGGCTTCATGGACCGCGAGGTCCTCGGCGTCAGCCTGGTCAGCAACTATCGTTTCGACTTCGCGACCTGGACCAACACGGTGTCCTGGCGCGACAGCGACTTCGACTGGGCCGAGGATTCCGAGGGCCTGCCACCGTTCGCGCCGTGGATCGACCTGACCGGCGCTTCCGGTAACCCGGGGCCGCTGCTGAAGGCTGCGGCCAGCCGCGGCTTCACCTTTGACGTCACCAACAGCGCGACCGAGGAGTCGAAGCAGTTCACCGTCGAGAGCCGGCTCGTGTCACCGGGCGGCGCGACCGTCGACTGGCTGGTCGGCCTGTTCTATTCGAGCGAGGACATTGAGCGGCGCGAAGGCTTCAACTTCCCGACCCTCGGCGGCACCGGTCCGAACGCCAATTCGAATTACAACTCCTTCCAGGATCTCGATGGCGAGAGCTGGGCGGCGTTCGCGCAGGCGACCTGGAACGCCACCGAGCGTTTCGCGCTGACCGGCGGCGTACGTTACTCGAACGATGACAAGACCTTCACCGCCTCGAACCAGGCGATTTCCGGCATCCCGCTGCTGATCCGGGTGTTCAGCCCGGTGACGGCCTCGGAGAGCTGGAGCAGCGTGGACTGGCGCGTGGCGGCTGACTTCCGGGCGACCGAAAACATTCTGCTGTACGGCAGCATCGCGACCGGCTACAAGGCTGGCGGCTTCCCCGGCTCGCCGACCACGGCGCTCGCCGCGACGACGCCGTTCGACGAAGAAACGGTGACCAGCTACGAGCTCGGCATGAAGTCCGATCTGCTCGGACGGCGGCTGCGGCTCAACGTCGCGCTGTTCCAGACCGACATCGAAGATCTGCAGGTCACCCGCTTCTTCCAGCCGGCCACCTCCACGTTCGGCGAGTTCCTGACCGAGAACGCCGGCGAGGCGGAGTCGAAGGGCGCGGAGGTCGAGGTCACCTGGCAGGCGACCGACGCGTTGCGCTTCGGCGGCTCCTATACCTATCTCGATGCCAAGTTCACCAACTTCACCGGCCTGCCGTCACGCGAGCCGGACGGGACCGTTCTCGACCCGGCGGCGTTCAACGGCAAGCGGCTGCGCCAGTCGCCGGAGAACATGTACAACCTGTACGGCCAGTTCTCGGTCGACGCCGGCAACGGCAAGATCACGGCGCGGGTGGACTTCAGCCATACGGACGAGTACTTCTTCGACCCGTCCAACCACCCGATCACGGCGAGCTGGGCGCACGACATCTGGAACGCCCGCGTCGCTTACGAGACCAACGACGGCCGCTGGCGTTTCTCGCTGTGGGGCAAGAACCTCGGCGACGAACAGTACATCACGCACCTGTTCACGCAGCGCGGCGGGCGTATCGCCTTCGCCCTGCCGGGCGACCCGCGCACCTGGGGTGTGACCGTCGACTACTCGCTCTGACTCAGGTCAGCCCTGGGACCGGACCAGTTCCGGTCCCAGGGCAGGCCGAGCCGCTCGCATAACAGCGGCGCAAGCTCCGCAGCCACGCCGCGGACGCTGGCCGTCACGCCGAGGTCGGCGAGCTGCGTCATTTCGAGCCCCGCATAGCCGCAGGGATTGATGCGCTGGAACGGCGCGAGGTCCATCGCCACGTTCAGCGACAGGCCGTGAAAGCTGCAGCCGCGGCGGATCCGCAGGCCGACGCTGGCCAGTTTGCGCGCGCCGACGTAGACGCCGGGCGCCGCGCGGGAGCCGGCGGCGGCGATACCATATTGCTCCGCAAGTGCCATCACGGATTCCTCCAGCGCGATGACGAGGTCGCGCACGCCGAGGCGCAGCCGGCGCAGATCGAGGAGTGGATAGACGACGAGCTGTCCCGGACCGTGATAGGTCACCTGACCGCCGCGGTCGATGCGCACGACCGGGATGTCGCCCGGCGCCAGCAGGTGCTCGGCGCGGCCGCTGACGCCCAGCGTGAACACCGGCCGGTGTTCCAGGAACCAGATCTCATCCGGCGTGTCCGGCCCGCGCGCCGCGGTGAAGTCCTGCATCTCCCGCCAGACGGGCTCGTAGTCGCTGCGCCCGCGCCAGCGGCAGAGAACGGTCATCCCTCGGTCACGACCTCGCACTCGAGATGGCGCTCGGCACTCAGCGAGTTCGAGATCAGGCAGATCTTCTCGGCCTTCTCGAGCAGCAGGCGCGCGCGGTCCTGGTCGGCACCGGCCGGCACGACGAGGCGCGCGCGGGTGTCGAAGCGCGTGAAACGACCGCCGCCGTCGGCGCGCTCGAGCAGCCCCTGCACCTCGGCCGAGAGCGTCCGCCATTCGAGCTTCGAGGCCCGCGCCACGGCGCGGAAGCTCAGGATGAAGCAGTCGCCGACCGCGGCGGTCAGCAGCGTCTCCGGTGACCAGTAGCCGGGCGGTCCGTCGAATTCCGGCGGCGGCATTGTGCTGAGTTCCGGCAGGTCACTGCCGCTGATCCGGACCTCGCCCTCCGCCGCGGCGCTGGCCGCAATCTGGTAACGATGGGGATACGGATGCATCAGACGGTCGCCTGGCCGCCGGTTCCGGCCGGCAGGCCGCAGTTGTTCCGTTCCAGGGCGCGTTCGGCCCGGTAACTCGAGCGCACCAGCGGCCCGGCCACGCATTCGAGGAAGCCGCGCGCCAGCGCCGCGTCACGATAGCGCGCGAACTCCTCGGGCGTGACCCAGCGCTCCACCGGCAGGTGGCGGGCCGTCGGCCGCAGGTACTGGCCGAGCGTCAGCAGCTCGACTCCGGCCGCGCGCAACTCGTCCATGGTCGTCAGGATCTCGGCGTCGGTCTCGCCGAGACCGAGCATCAGACCGGTCTTGGTCAGCACCTCCGGCCGATGCCGCTGCGCGTGCGCGAGCACAGCGAGCGTCTGGCCGTAGCCGGCGCGCGCATCGCGCACCTCGTGGGTCAGGCGCGCGACGGTCTCGAGGTTCTGGGCGAACACCGCGATGCCGGAATCGACGACGGTCGCGACGTCGGCCTCGACCCCGGCGAAATCCGGGGTCAGCGCCTCGATCACGGTCGCTGGTGCCGCGGCCCGGATCGCGCGCACGCAGGCGGCGAAATGCGCCGCGCCGCCATCCGCCAGATCGTCGCGATTGACCGAGGTCAGCACGACATAGGACAGCTTCATCAGTGCCACCGTGCGGGCCGCGTTCGCCGGTTCCTCCGCATCGAGCCAGCCGCGCGGGTTGCCGGTATCGACGGCGCAGAAGCGGCAGGCGCGCGTGCAGACGGAGCCCATCAGCATCAGCGTCGCAGTGCCGGCGTTCCAGCATTCGCCGATGTTCGGGCAGTGGGCCTCCTCGCAGACGGTACTGAGCCGGTGCTCGCGCACGATCGCCCGCACCGACTCAAATCGCTGCCCGGCCGGCAGCGGCGCACGCAGCCAGCGCGGCTTGCCGCCCGGTACGCGCGCGGGCTGGCCGGCGGTACGCTTGATGCCGTCGCGGATCGCGTGGAAGCCCTGCGGCGTGCGATATTTCTCGCCGCTCACGACCGGCGCACAAGGCTCGGCGCAGGCACAGGACTCAGGCTCGCTCATCGCGCGGTCCGCAGGGGCTGGGCCGCCATTCTAACCGGGCGCCGCAGCCAGCGCCGGATGCCGCCAGCGGCCGGCGCGCAGACCAGCGTCCAGTTCGGCCAGGCGTTGCGGCGTACCGACATCGATCCAGGCGCCGGCATGGTGCTCGCCGGTCAGCCGGCCGGCGGCGAGCGCCCGGTCGAGCAGCGGGCGCAGCGGAAAATCCCCCGGCTCGCAGCCGGCGAACAGCGCCGGATCGAGGATCGCGACCCCGGTGTAGGTACAGCGCGGCGGCTCGTGGCGCAGCCGACCTTCAGCGCCCTGGCCGTAGTCGCCCTGCGGATGGTGCTCCGGGTTGTCCGCGAGCACGAGATGCGCAAGCGACCCGGCCGGCGCGCGCAGCGGAGCCAGGCGAAGATCGGTCCAGATATCGCCATTGACGAGCAGGAACGGCTCGCTGCCGAGCAGCGGCAGCGCGCGGAACAGGCCGCCACCGGTGCCGAGCGCGGTGGCGCCCTCGTCGCTGTAGCGGATGACAACGCCGAAGCGCCCGCCCGCGCCGAGTGCCGCGCGGATCTGCCCGCCGAGCCAGGCGACATTGATCACGAGTTCACGAACACCCGCCTGCGCGAGCGCGTGCAGGTGGTACTCGATCAGCGCGTGGCCGCCGACCTCGAGCAGCGGCTTCGGCCGGTGATCGGTCAGCGGCCGCATCCGCTCGCCGCGCCCGGCGGCAAGGATCATCGCCCTCATGGCGCGCGGCGCTGCGCCGGCGCAAAGGCCGGCACGACGCGCTCCTGCAGCCAGCCGTTGAATGCGTGGAACAGCGGGTCGCGCTGCGTCGCCGCGAGCACGTAGTCGAGCACCAGCGGCAGGTCGGCCAGGTAGCCGGGCTTGCCGTCCCGATACCACAGCCGGGCGAAGATCCCGAGCACTTTCAGGTGGCGCTGCAGTCCCATGCGCTCGAACCATTGCAGGAACGCCGGCCGGTCCGGACCCGGTTCCAGCCCGGCCTGCTGCGCGAGTTCGCGATAATCGTCGATCCAGCCCTCGATCCGCGCCCGCGGCCAGGCGATGTAGCAGTCTTTCAGCAGCGACACGAGGTCGTAGCTGATCGGCCCGCACACCGCGTCCTGGAAATCGAGGATGCCGGGACTGGCCGGCGGACAGACCATCAGGTTGCGCGAATGGTAGTCGCGGTGCACGAACACGAGCGGCTGCGCGAGTGCCGCGTCGCAAAGCTGCCGGCACGTCTGTCCGATCAGGCGCTGCTCCGCCGCCGACAGCGTCAGATCCAGATGGCGAGCGAGGAACCACTCCGGGAACAGGTTCATCTCCGCCTGCAGCCGCGCCTCGTCATAAGGCGGCAGTTCCCGCGCAGCCGCGCTGCCCGCAGCCTGCAGGCGCACCAGCGCCCGGATCGCCGCCTGGTACAGCGGCTCGGGATCTTCCCCGTCCGCCAGCGCCGCGAGATAGGCGCGGTCGCCGAGATCGGACATCAGCACGAAGCCCTGGTCCGCAGCGGCAGCGAGGACCTCGGGCACGTGCACGCCGGTCGCGGCCATCATCCGGTTGATCCGCAGCCAGGTGCCGGGATGCTCGCGCGGCGGCGGGGCATCCATCGCGATCAGGCTGCCGGGTCCGCGCCCGACGCGGAAGTAACGGCGAAAGCTCGCGTCGCCGGAGGCCGGCGTCACGCTCGTGACCGCTGGCCCCGGCAGCGTCTGCAGCCACCGCTCCAGTTCGGCGCGGCGTGGATCGGAATCAGGATGGGAAGTCATGCGGATGGGACGGCCCGGCCGCGCGCATTATAGACTTGCCACCGGATCCCTCATCACGGCGACCCGGCCCCGCGTGCGTTTCCCAAGCCCTTCTATCCTCCCGGCGCTGCTTCTGGCCACGACCATCGCGCCGGCCGCCGCGCAGGAGTGCCGCTGGCCGAGCCTGATCGACCAGCCCGCCGGCAGCGAAACAGCGCCGGCGACCGGCACCGAAGCCGCGGCTGGCGAGCCGCCGTTCGAGATCACTAGCGCCGGAGCCGAGGTCAGCCGCGCCGGCGATGCCAGCATCAGCGGCGACGTCGTGGTGCGTCAGGGCGCGCGCGAATTGCGGGCGGAATCGGTCGCCTACGAGGCCGCTACGGAACGGTTCTCCGTGCAGGGCGCCGTCGAGTACGTTGCTCCCGACCTGCGGCTGAAGGCCGGCGGCGGCACCTGGAGCACGGATGGCGGCGGCCGGTTCGACGATACTGAATTCGAGCTGCCGGCGCGTCCGGCGCGCGGTGCTGCCGAGACACTGGCCGTATCACCGGACAGCAGGCTGTCGCTGCGCGGGGTCGGTTACACGACCTGCCCGCTCGGCAACGAGGACTGGTTCCTGCGCGCGGCGGCGATCGACATCGACCAGCGCCGCCAGCTCGGCACCGGTCGCAACGTGCGGGTCGAACTCAAGGGCGTGCCGATCCTGTACCTGCCGTGGCTCTCGTTCCCGGTCGGCAGCGCGCGCAAGTCAGGTTTCCTGTTCCCGTCCTTCGGCACTTCGGAAAAGAACGGCTTCGATCTGGGCATACCGTACTACTTCAACCTGGCACCGCAACGCGACCTGGTACTGACGCCGCGGATCCTGACCAGCCGCGGACTCGGCCTCGACGGTCGCTTCCGTTACCTGACCACGCGCAGCGGAGGTCGCCTCGATTTCCAGTTCCTGCCGAGCGACCGCGAGGCCGACCGCGACCGCAGTTACGCCAGTTTCCGGCACCGCACCGACTTCGGTCCGGCGCTGCGACTCGAAGTCGATGCGGCTCACGCGAGCGATGGCGCCTGGTTCGAAGACTTCGGCCTCGGCCCGGACGGCACGACGGTCATGTTTCTCGAGCGCCGGCTCAGCCTCGGCTGGCTCGGGCACGGCTGGCGGCTCGACGGCCGCGTGCAGCACTTCCAGACCATCGACCGCACGATCACGGATGCCGAGCGTCCGTATGCGCGGTTGCCGCAACTCCTGTTTGCGGGCGGCTGGCCGCTCGCTGGCGGCGCAATCGCGGCCGGGCTCGAGGGTGAGGTCGTGTGGTTCGAACGGGATACCGGCGTGACCGGACTCCGCTTCGACCTGGCGCCGCGCCTCGCCTGGCCGTTGCGCGGAGCCGGCTGGCATGTCGAACCCAGCGCAAGCTGGCGCTACACGGGCTGGGAACTCGAGGACGCGGCGCCGGCGACCGATGCCTCACCACGGCGCTCGGCGCCGATGCTGGCGCTGGATACCGGGCTCGTGTTCGAGCGCACCGCTCATCGCGGCCGGCTGGTGCAGACGATGGAACCGCGCCTGCGTTACGTCTGGATTCCGTACCGCGACCAGGACGGGCTGCCGTTGTTCGACACGGGGCTGCCGGATCTCGACGTGCTGCAGCTCTTTCGCGTCAATCGCTACGTCGGCGCGGACCGACTCGGTGATGCCAACGAACTGGCGGTGGGCCTGACGACGCGGCTGCTGAACGCCGGCGACGGCTCGCGCTTCCTGACCGCGACCATCGGCCAGCGCTTCCTGTTCGAGCGCCCGCGCGTGCGCCTGCCGGGCGAGCGGCCCGAGACCCGCCATGCCTCGAATCTGGTCGGCGAGATCGAAGCCGGTCCATGGCGGAACTGGAGCGTGCGCGTCGCGATGGAATGGGACCGGCAGGCCGCGAACACCGTGCGCGGCCAGGCCGGCATCCAGTACCGGCCGCGCGCCGACACGGTCGTGAATGTCGGCTACCGCTACCGCGAGGGCCTGCTCGAGCAGTGGGAGTCCTCGGCGGCCTGGCGCCTGAACCCGCGCTGGCAGCTTTTCGCGCGCCAGGTCTGGTCGCTGCGCTCCAGCCATTCGATCGACCGTTTCGCCGGGATCGAGTACGGAAGCTGCTGCTGGCGAATCCGGCTCGTCGGCAGGCGCTACCTCTCCAACCGGACCGGCCAGCAGGACACGGCGGTGCTGCTGCAACTGGAACTCAAGGGCCTGTCCTCGGTCGAATCCGGCGACGAGACTTTCCTGCGCCGCAGCATTCGTGGATACTCCGCCGACTCCATCGTTTCCCTACCCTGACCTGGTCCCCTCATGATCCGTGTCCTTCTCTGCCTGACCGCCCTGCTCTGTGCCGGCTCCGCCCTGGCGCAGACCCGCGAGCTGTCCAGCCGCGGCACACCGCTCGACCGCGTGGTTGCCGTCGTCAACGACGGCGTCGTGCTGCAGAGCCAGCTCGACAGCCAGATCCGCGCGATCCTCGAACGGCTGCGCGGCCAGGACGCGCAGCTCCCGCCGCGCGAAGTGCTGCACCAGCAGGTACTCGAGCGGCTGGTGCTGCAGGAGATCCAGGCCCAGCGGGCTGAACGGCTCGGCATCCGGGTCGCCGATGAGACCCTGAACGAGGCACTGCGCGAGGTGGCGGTGCGCAACAACGTGGCCTTCGAGCAGATGCCGGCGGTGCTCGCCGCGCAGGGTCTCGACTACGCCACCTACCGCGAGGAGATGCGCCGGGAGATCGCGCTGACGCTGCTGCGCCAGCGCGATGTCTATGGCCGTATCTACGTGTCGCCGCGCGAGCTCGAGCAGGCGGTGCAGCGCCAGGCGCTGCAGCCGGACAGCAGTACCGAATTCGATGTCTCGCACATTCTGCTGTCGGTGCCCGAGTCCGCGACCGCCGACCAGGCCGCGCGCATCGAGGCGCTGGCGAACGAACTCCACGCCCGCGCCGCCGCCGGCGATGACTTCGGCCAGCTCGCGCTCACGTATTCGCAGGCCCAGTCAGCGCTGGAGCGCGGCAAGCTGGGCTGGCGGCAGCTCGGCCAGTTGCCGCAGTTCATCGCCGAGCTGATCGCCACGATGCAGCCCGGTCAGGTCAGCCGGCCGGTGCGCACGCCGACCGGCTTTCACATGGTGCGCCTCGACAGCACGCGCGGCGGCAGCGGACCGATGGTGGTCGAGCAGATCAACGCCCGGCACATCCTGCTGCGCCCGAACGAGGTGCAGGACGATGCGACTACGCGCCAGCGCCTGGACACGCTGCGCGAGCGCGTCCAGGCCGGCGAGGATTTCGCGGCGCTGGCGAGCGTCACGTCGGAGGATCCGGGCTCCGCGAGCCGCGGCGGCGACCTCGGCTGGAGCGCGCCTGGCACCTTCGACCCGAAGTTCGAGGAGGTGCTGGCGGGGCTCGAACCGAACCAGATCAGCGAGCCGTTCCGCACGCAGTTCGGCTGGCACATCGTGCAGATGCTGGGACGGCGCTCCCACGACCAGAGCGACGAGGTGCGGCGCCAGCGCATCTTCACCGCGCTGCGCGAGAGCAAGGTCGATGAGGAGACCGAGCTGTGGCTGCGCCGGCTGCGCGACGAGGCCTACGTCGAGGTGCTCCACCCCTGAACGGGGGCAGCGTTATCTTGGTTCCGCGCATCGTCGTCACAACCGGTGAGCCCGCGGGTGTCGGCCCGGATCTTGCGCTGCTGGCGGCCGGGCGCGACTGGCCGGGCGAACTGGTCTTTGCCGGCGATCCGGCGCTCCTCGCCGAACGCGCCGCGCTCCTCGGCCTGACACCGGTCATCCGGAGCTGGAGCCCGGACCAGTCGGCCGCCCCGCACCGTGCCGGGCAGATGCCGCTGCTGCCGATCCCATTGCGCCGGGCCGTCGAACCCGGCCGTCCCGATACGGCCAACGCGGGCTACGTGCTGGAGCTGCTCGATGCGGCGGTCGACGGCTGCAGCACGGGTCGCTTCGCTGCGGTGGTCACGGCGCCGGTACACAAGGCCACGATCGCCGCGGCCGGCCATGCCTTCACCGGCCATACCGAATACCTCGCCGCGCGCACCCGCTCGCCCCCGCCGGTCATGCTGCTGGTCGCCGGCTCGTTGCGCGTCGCGCTCGCGACGACGCACCTGCCGCTGGCCGCAGTGCCGGCCCGGATCACCGCCGCCGGGCTGCGGCACACGCTGGCGGTACTCGCCGCAGGCCTGCGTTCCGCTTTCGGCCTCGCCGCTCCGCGCATTCTCGTCTGCGGACTGAACCCGCACGCCGGCGAGGCCGGCCATCTCGGTCGCGAGGAACTGGAAATCATCGGCCCCGCGGTCGCGGCAGCCGTCGCCGCAGGAATCGCGGCCCATGGGCCGGTTCCGGCGGATACGGCCTTCACTCCCGCGGCACTCGCCAGCGCGGATGCGGTGCTGGCGATGTACCACGACCAGGGTCTGCCGGTCATCAAGCACGCCGGCTTCGGCCGCTGCGTCAACGTCACGCTCGGCCTGCCGATCCTGCGAACCTCCGTGGACCACGGCACGGCGCTCGATCTGGCCGGCACCGGCCGGGCCGATCCCGGCAGTCTGTTCGAGGCCATCGGGCTCGCGCTGCGGCTCGCGCGGCGATGATCCGGGCGCGCCGGCGCTTCGGCCAGCACTTCCTGCACGACCCCGGCGTGATTGCCCGGATCGTGGCGGCGATCGACCCGCAACCGGGCGACCGGATCGTCGAAATCGGTCCCGGGACCGGTGCGCTGACCGCGCCGCTGCTCGAGCGCTGCGGCCGCGTCGAGGCCATCGAGATCGACCGCGACCTGGTCGCACCGCTGGAGCAGCGCTGCGCGGGCCTCGGCGAGCTCGTGGTCCATGCGGCCGACGTGCTGAAGTTCGACTTCCGGGCACTGCACGCCGGTGGCCGGCCGCTGCGCATCTGTGGCAACCTGCCCTACAACATTTCGACGCCGGTCCTGTTTCAGCTCCTCGCGGCCCGTGACTGCCTTGCCGATCTGCATTTCATGCTGCAGAAGGAGGTCGTCCTGCGCATGGCGGCAGCCCCGGGCGGCCGCACCTACGGGCGGCTCACGGTCATGCTCGCGGCAGCCTGCCGGGTCGAGCCGCTGTTCCAGGTCGGGCGCGGCGCCTTCCAGCCGCCGCCGGCGGTGGACTCGATGGTCGTCCGGCTGGTCCCGCATCCAGCCCCACCCTTTCCGATCCCGGACCCGGTCCGGTTCGAGCGTTTGGTCGCCGCCGCGTTCTCAGCACGGCGCAAGACGCTGCGTAACGCCCTGAGGCGGCTGATCGGGCCGCAAGGCTGGGCGGAGACCGGCATCGACCCCGGGCGGCGCCCGGAGACTCTGGCCCCGGCGGAATTCGCCGCGCTCGCTGCGCTGCCGGCCGCGGCCGCCGACCCCCTATAATGCGATCAGGCGACAGCGGCCGCGGGCAGAGAGCATGTACCGGAACATCCTCGTAGTCGTGGACCTCGGCGAGGGCAGTGACCTCGTCGCCGAGCGCGCCCGCGAGATTGCGGGCGCCTGTGGCGCCGAACTGGCGCTGCTGCACGTCGTCGAGTACGTACCGGTCGAGCCGATGGGCGAGACGCTGCTGCCCGCCGTGCAGATCGAGGAGGAACTGCGGCAGCGCGCCGAACAGCGGCTCGCTGAGCTGGCCGGGCGCGTCGGCCTGCCGCACGTCCGGCGTGACGTCACCGAGGGCAACATCAAGGCCGAAATCGTCCGTGCCGCGCAGGAACGCCACGCCGACCTGGTCGTGCTCGGCAGCCGCGCCCGCCGCGGGCCGTCCATTCTCGTCAACTTCACCGAGGACACGGTGCTGCATGCCGCTCCCTGCGACATCCTCGCCGTGCGCCTGCGCTAGGTGGCTACCGTGCCCCGGCCACGCGAGCACCGCATCACGGTCGACGTCGACACGCGTTACCTGCCCGACCAGTCGGACCCGGACGAGCGCCGCTTCGTGTTCGCCTACACGATCACGATCCGCAACCGCGGTGCCGTGCCGGCGCGGCTGCTGGCCCGCCACTGGGTCATCACCGATGCGAACGGCAAGGTCCAGGAGGTCCGTGGCGAGGGTGTGGTCGGCGAGCAGCCGCACCTGCTGCCCGGTCAGGGTTTCCGCTATACGAGCGGCGCCGTGCTCGAGACACCGGTCGGCGCGATGCAGGGCAGCTACGAAATGCTGGCCGACGATGGCGAGCGCTTCGCCACACCGATCGCACCGTTCACCCTGGCGATCCCGGGCACGATTCACTGAGCGGATGGCCGTCTACGCGATCGGCGACGTGCAGGGCTGCCAGGCCGAGTTCAGCGCGCTGCTCGAGCAGCTTCGTTTCGACCCGGCCTGCGACCGGCTCTGGCTGACCGGCGACCTGGTCAACCGCGGCCCGGATTCGCTCGGCGTGCTGCGCAGCGTCCGCGCACTCGGCGACACCGCCACCGTCGTGCTCGGCAACCATGACCTGCACCTGCTGGCGATGGCCTGGACACCGGCCACTGCGCCGGTGTGTGAACCGGCGCTGCGGGCCGTGCTCGAGGCACCGGATGCGGCGGAGTTGCTCGACTGGCTCGCCGCCCGGCCGCTGCTGCATCACGACGCGGCGCTCGGCTGGACGCTGCTCCACGCCGGCCTGCCACCGCAGTGGGATATCACGACCGCCGCGGCCTGCGCGCGCGAGGTCGAGCAGGCGTTGCGCGATGACCCGCGGGCCCTGCTCGCCCGAATGTATGGTGATCAGCCGGCCCGCTGGTCGCCGCAGCTCACCGGCATGGATCGGCTGCGCTTCATCGTCAACAGCCTGACCCGGCTGCGCTACGTCGATGGCGGCGGCAACCTGCTGCTGTCGCTGACCGCCCCGCCCGCCGCGGCGCCCTCGGGTGCACTGCCGTGGTTCCGGCATCCCGAGCGTGCGTCGCGCGGGGCGCAGCTCGTGTTCGGGCACTGGGCCGCGCTCGGTTACCTCGCCGAGCCGGGGCTGCGCTGCCTGGATACCGGCTGCGTCTGGGGCCGCTCGCTGTGCGCGATCCGCCTGGATCGCGAGGCCGAGCCGGTGTTCCTGCCCTGCGGGGCCGCGGCGGCCTGATCAGCGCGGCTCCGCCGCGGCCAGATCCGGCGGCGGCAGGCCCTCGAGCACCTCGAAGGCGAGATCGATGCGCGTGCCGACGAGCTGGTGCGGCACGCAGTTGATATCGCCGCTGACCGCCCGCGTCTTCAGCTTCGGCAGCAGCCGATCGCGAAACTGCTCGACCAGCTCGCAGTCGCCGGCCTCGAGACCGCGCGGCTGGCCGCGCCGCACGACGACTGGTCGCCAGCGCGCAATGGCGGGCTCACCGACATCGCGACGACCCGCCTCGGGCAGCTCGGGCGCCCAGAACACGACCTTGAGTCCCGGCATCCGCGCGACCCGATCCAGGCCCACCTCGCAGCCGCTCAGCGAGATCTTCACGTCCTTGCGCACGCCGGCATGCAGCAGCAGGCGGCGGACCTTGTCGCGCAAGCCGTCACAGGAGTAGTGCGTCGTAAAGCCCACGTAGTAGAAGCGCACTTCGTAGCGCTTCCAGGTCGCGGCCACGTCCTCCTCGTCGGCAGCCGCGGCCAGTCCGGCCCACAGGGCCACCACGCACAGTGCCGCCAGACCGATCGGACGCCCGGACATCCTGCCCCGTCCTCCGTTCACTACCACGGCCTCAGACCCGATCCCCATCCGGTGGTTCCCGCCGCCGCAGCGTCACGAAGCTGAACGCGGACGCATGCCGCGAATCGGCCGGATGCCACTCGCGGGCGATCTCGTCCCAACCGGCGCGATCGAATCCGCGCAGCCGGACGTCGCCGTCCACGGCTGCGTGGACCTCGGTCAGCTCGATCCGGACCACGCGGTCCCAACAGACGGCATACACCTGCGCGCCGCCGATCACGAACAGCGTCACCCCGGTATCGAGCAGCTCGCAGGCCGCATCGACCGACGACACGGCCGTAGTCCCCGGCGCACTCCAGCCCGGATTCCGGGTCAGCACCAGATTGCGGCGCTCGGGCAACGGCCGGCCGAGCGATTCGAACGTCCGGCGCCCCATCAGCACGGCATGGCCGGTGGTCAGTCTCCGAAAGCGCCGCAGGTCGTCCGGCAGACGCCAGGGCAGCGCATTGTCGCGGCCGATCACACCGTTGTCGCCCATCGCCACGACTGCCGTCAGCGCCACGTTCACCGCCGCCGCCGCGGCCTCCGCCCGACCAGCATCGTCCCGCGGCAGCGCCCGGAGCCGCAGCAGCAGCGGAAGATCCGGTCGGCGTCCGGCGGGTCGTCCTGCTCCCGGCCGATGCGATAGTCGTAGTGCAGTTCTTCGCCCGGCTCGATGTCGCGCACCGACTTGATCCAGATGCGCCCGCCGGTCACGACGGCCTCGCAGTTCGGCGCGCAGGAATGGTTGATGAAACGGGCCGCGTTCCCGCCGGCACCGGCATCGACGACGGTTTTCGCATCGACGGTGAACAGAAACGTATGCGCGTCATCACTCGCCTTGTCCTCGTAGCGCCGGTCGGCCTCGGCGTGCGAAACGCGCTCGCCGACGTACTCGATGATCCGGCGGCCGCGCCGGATCGGCCGGGTCGCGAACACGCCGCGCCCATGGATGCTCGACCGCCGCACGCGGAACGGCGGCGCCTCGGCTTCATACTGCGACCGGGGCGCTGATTTTCGGGTGGTGCGTGTAGTCGGCAATTTCGATGTCCTCGTATTCGTAGGCGGTGATGTCGGGCGGGTGCCGCCGCAGGATCAACCGCGGCGGCGGGAATGGCTGGCGGCTGAGCTGCAGCTCGGCCTGCTGGAGATGATTGAGGTACAGGTGGCAGTCGCCGCCGGTCCAGATCAGCTCGCCCGCGGCGAGCCCGGCCTGTTGTGCGAACAGGTGCGTCAGCAGCGCATAGGAGGCGATGTTGAAGGGCACGCCGAGGAAGAAATCGGCGCTGCGCTGGTACACCTGGCAGGACAGGCGCCCGCCGGCGACGTGAAGCTGGAAGAATGCGTGGCAGGGCGCCAGCGCCATGCGTTCGAGCTCGCCGACATTCCAGGCACTGACGATGATGCGGCGCGAATCGGGATTCTCCCGAAGCTGGCGCAGCGCGCCGGCGATCTGGTCGATGTGGCGCCCGTCGGCGGTTGGCCAGGCCCGCCACTGGCGCCCGTAGACCGGGCCGAGTTCGCCGTCGGCATCGGCCCACTCGTCCCAGATCGTCACGCCGCGCTCGCGCAGCCAGCGGACGTTGGTCTCGCCGCGCAGGAACCACAGCAGTTCCAGGATCACGGACTTCCGGTGCACCTGCTTGGTCGTCACCAGTGGAAAGCCGGCGCCGAGGTCGAAGCGCAACTGCTCGCCGAACAGCGACAGCGTGCCGGTACCGGTGCGGTCGGCCTTGCGCACACCGGTGTCGCGGATCCGCCGCAACAGGTCGAGATAGGCCCGCATCAGGCGTAATTGCCGGAAGGCACGCGGCTGCGGGCCGACCAGCCGAGCAGGGCGAGGCCGGCCAGCAGCATCGGCAACGACAGTAACTGCCCCATCGTCAACCAGCCGAAGGCCAGGTAGCCGATCTGTGCATCCGGCAGCCGAAGGAACTCGACCGCGATACGGAACAGGGCATACAGCGTCAGGAACAGGCCGGCCGGCGCGAGGCGCGGCGGCCGCCGCGACGTGTACCACCACAGCACCGTGAACAGCACCAGCCCCTCGAGCGTCGCCTCATAAAGCTGCGTCGGATGGCGCAGCTCGCCATCGACGAGGAACCCCCACGGCAGGTCGGTGGGCTTGCCCCACAACTCGCCGTTGATGAAGTTACCGATGCGCCCGGCGCCGAGTCCGATGGCCGGCAGCGGCGCGGTGAAGTCGAGCACGTCGGCGATGCGGCGTCCGCCGCGGCGCGCGAAGATCGCAATGGCGATCAGCACGCCGGCCAGCCCGCCGTGAAAAGACATGCCGCCCTCCCAGACGCGGAACAGCGACAGCGGATCGGCGGCGAGACCGGCATGACCGTACACGAGTACCCAGCCGAGGCGGCCGCCGGCGATCACGCCGAGCGCCGCGTAGAAGATCAGGTCGTCCACCGCGGCCGGCTGCCAGGTCGAACCCGGCGCCGCGGCGCGCCGCCGCGCCAGCCACCAGGCGCCGAGGAAGCCGAGCACGTACATCAGGCCGTACCAGTGGATACGCACCGGGCCGAGCTGCACGGCGACCGGATCGATCTCCGGGTAGATCAGCATGCGTCGGTGACCCGGAACAGAAAGGCGCGCAGGTAGCGGGTCTCGTCCACGGCCGGATGCACCGGGTGGTCCGGCGCCTGGGCGCCGACTGCAATGAGCTGAGCGAAGCGGCCGAGCTGGCGGCTGCCGCGCTGCACGGCATCGGTGAGCTCGCCGGGCTGCAGATGCCAGGAACAGGAACAGGTCAGCAGCAGACCGTCGCGATCGATGAGCTGCAGCGCGAGCTGGTTCAGGCGGCGGTAGCCCGCGAGTCCCTTCGGATGGTCCTTGCGGCGCTTGATGAAGGCCGGCGGGTCGAGCACGATCGCGTCGAATCGCCGGCCTTCTGCGTACAGGGCTTCGAGCACGGCGAAAGCGTCACCTTTCCGCGTCTCCAGCGCAAGGCCATTGGCCGCGGCCGTCTCCACAGCGGCGTCGAGGGCCGCCTCGGATGCGTCGACACAGGTCACCTCACGCGCCCCGGCCCGCGCCGCCTGCAGGCCGAAACTGCCGGCGTAGCTGAACACGTCGAGGACGCGCGCGCCGCGCGCGTGATGCGCGAACAGCGCGCGGTTCGCGGCCTGGTCGAAATACCAGCCCGTCTTCTGTCCCGTGGCCAGCGGTACGCGGTAGCGCACGCCACCTTCCGGGATCACGACCGTGTCCGGCACCGCGCCGCTGGCCGTCGCCACGTAGCGCGGCAATCCTTCGAGCTCGCGCACCTGCGCGTCGTTGCGCCACTGCACGGCGCGTGGCGCGATGACCTCGGTAAGCGCCTCGAGGACCGGCTCCTTCAGCGCCTCCATGCCGGCTGTGCCGACCTGGGCGACCAGCACATCGCCGTAGCGGTCGACGACCAGACCCGGCAGCAGGTCCGCCTCGCCGAACACGAGCCGGTAGAACGGCTGCCGGTACAACCGTTCGCGCAGCGCCAGCGCCATCGCGATGCGCTGCCGCAGCAGCGCCGGCCCCGGTGGCCAGGCCGGGTCGCGGCTCAGCAGCCGCGCGCTGATCAGCGTCCGCGGATTGACGTAGGCATAGCCGAGGAAGCGATCGCGGCTCGAGCGTACCTGCACGAGCTGGCCCGGCGTAAAGCCGGCGAGCGGGCTGACCGCGACGTTGATCTCGTTGGAGAACACCCACAGGTGGCCGGCCAGCAATCGCCGTTCCTCCTGCGGCTTGAGGAACAGCGCCGGCAGCTCATTGGTGGCGGGAATCAGCGGTTCGGCGAGGTTCGACAAGAACGGGCGCGCTTTGGCTATAGTGGGCCGATTCTACCCGAGCAGGACGCGACGGACATGCAGGCCACGGACCCGCCGCACGGCCGCAATGCTCTCGCCGGCGAAACCAGCCCGTACCTGCGGCAGCACGCCGGCAATCCCGTGGACTGGCTGCCGTGGGGACCGGAGGCGCTGGCCCGGGCCCGCGAACTCGACCGGCCGATCCTGCTGTCGATCGGCTACTCGGCCTGTCACTGGTGCCACGTGATGGCGCATGAGTCCTTCGAGGATCCGGCGACCGCCGCGGTGATGAACCAGAGCTTCGTCAACATCAAGGTGGACCGCGAGGAACGACCGGACCTCGACCGCAACTACCAGATCGCCCACCAGGTGCTCACGCATCGCGGCGGCGGCTGGCCGCTGACGATGTTCCTCGCGCCCGACGACCTGACGCCGTTCTTCGCCGGCACCTATTTCCCGAAAGCGGCCCGTTTCGGGATGCCTTCGTTCGTCGGGGTTCTGGAGCGCGTCGCCGGGTTCTACCGGACACGGCGCGACACCGTCCGCGAGCAGAACCGCGCGCTGCAGGCGGTGTTCGCGGATCTGGTCCCGCCGCGCGGCGCGTTGCCGGCGCGTGCGCCGCTCGACGCGGCCCGCCGCGAACTCGAGATCAGCTTCGATGGCGAGTACGGCGGTTTCGGCAGCGCGCCGAAGTTCCCGCACCCGACCAGCATCGAACGGCTGCTGCGTCACTGGCAGGCGACCGCGGCGACGCCGGAGCCGGATCTGCAGGCGCTCTTCATGGCGACGCTGACGCTGAAGCGCATGGCCGAGGGCGGTCTGTACGACCAGCTCGGCGGCGGCTTCTGCCGTTACTCGGTGGACCGCTACTGGATGATCCCGCATTTCGAGAAGATGCTGTACGACAACGGCCCGTTGCTGGCGCTGGCCGCACAGGCCGCCGTCGCGACCGGGGATCCGTTCTTCCGCGAGATCGCGCTCGGCACCGCCGGCTGGGCGCTCGCGGAAATGCAGTTGCCGGAGGGCGGTTTCTGCGCCGCGCTGGACGCTGATTCCGAGGGCCACGAGGGGCGCTTCTACGTCTGGGATCGTGCCGAAGTCGAAGCGCTGCTGCCCGCCGATGAATTCGCGGTACTGGCCCGCCGCTACGGGCTCGATCGCGAGGCGAACTTCGAGGGCCGCTGGCATCTGCACTGCTGCGTGAGCCTGGCCGACGTCGCGCAGGAACGAGGGCTCGCGCCCGACGCCGCCGCCGCGCTGCTGCAATCGGGCCGCGCCAGGCTGCTGGCCGGGCGCAGCCGGCGCGTGCGTCCCGGCCGCGACGACAAGGTGCTGACGGCCTGGAACGCGCTCCTGATCCGCGGCCTCGCTATCAGCGGCCGGCTGCTCGGTGAACCGGCGCAGCTTGCGGCGGCGACCCGGGCCGTGGACTTCCTGCGGGCGCAGTGCTGGCGCGAAGGCCAGTTGTATGCCGCGTGGAAGGACGGCCAGGCCCGCTTCCCGGCCTACCTCGACGATCACGCCTTCCTGCTCGACGCCCTGCTCGAGCTGCTGCAGGCGCGCTGGCGCGACGCCGATCTCGACTTCGCCTGCGCTGTCGCCGAGGTGCTGCTCGAACGCTTTCGCGACCGCGCCGGCGGCGGCTTCTGGTTCACCGCGGCAGGTCTCGACCCGCCGCTGGGCCGTTCCCGCAGTTTCGCCGACGAGGCCATGCCGTCCGGCAACGGCGTCGCCGCGCTCGCGCTCGCCCGGCTCGGCTGGCTGCTCGGCGAGACGCGCTATCTCGAGGCCGCCGAGGACACGCTGTGCGGCGGCAGCGCGGCTCTCGAGCGCGCGCCGGTCGCGCATACGACCCTGCTCAATGCGCTCGACGAGTGGCTCGACCCGGTCGGGATCGTCGTGATCCGCGGCGCCGAGGCCGGCGCCTGGGCGCAGGCCCTCGCCCCGCTCTACGCGCCGCGCCGGATGGTCTTCGCGATCCCGGCCGCGGCCCGGCTGCCGCCAGCGCTGGCGGCGAAGCAGCCCGCTGCCGGCACGACCGCGTGGATCTGCCGCGGCCCGCAGTGCTCGCCGCCGGTCCCGGACCTCACGCAGCTCGTGCGGGAGCTGCGCGATGGCATCGTTCCGGCACCGGCCTGAGTCCGGTCAGGAACCGCGCCCGGGAACCGCCCGGAACTTCGCCAGACCCGGGTGATCGGCCGTGTACTGCGGCAGCGCATCCGCGTTACCGATCCAGTCCACGCGCTGGTCATGGAACACATGGCAATCGGGGGCGCGATCGACCGGCCCGTCGATCGTCGCGCGGGCGACGTGCATCTCGCCGGGGCACAGCGTCGAGGCATAGAACAGCGGCGTGCCGCAGCAGCCACAGAAGCCCCGCCGGCTCTGCTGGCTCGATGCGTACCAGCGCGGTTCCGCGGACCCCGGCAACAGGCGGAACCGCTCCAGCGCGGCGCCGATCCAGCTCACGAACGCGGCACCATGCGCGGCCCGGCACCAGCGGCAGTGGCAGTGCGCGCAGAACAGTGACGGCGGCGTGACCGCGAAACGCACGGCTCCGCACAGGCAGCGGCCTTGCATCTCATTCATGGCGATTCGACCTCCCGAGCGTCGCCCGCGTACGATACCGCAGGCATGGGGAACCCGGACGACCAACCTGATTTCGAGGCCGTGCGCGCCGCCGCCCGGCGCCTCGCAGGGGTGGTCCGGCGAACGCCGCTGCTTGCGGCGACGGCGCTCGATGCATTGACCGGCGGCCGCGTGCTGCTGAAGCTCGAGTCGCTGCAGCACACCGGTTCGTTCAAGATCCGCGGCGCCTGGAACCGCCTGGTCCAGCTCGATACAGCCGCACGCAGGGCCGGCGTGGTCGCGTTCTCCTCGGGCAACCATGCCCAAGGCGTCGCGGCCGCGGCCCGGACACTCGGCATCCCGGCCACGATCGTGATGCCCGCCGATGCACCGCGGGTGAAACTCGACGGCACGCGCGCGCTCGGCGCCGAGGTCGTCACCTACGACCGGGCCCGCGAGGATCGCGAAGCGCTCGCGCTCGGCCTCGCCCGCGAGCGCGGCGCGACCCTGGTGCCCTCGTTCGACGATCCGGCGATCATCGCCGGTCAGGGCAGCGTCGGCCTCGAGCTGATCGAACAGGCCAGCGAACTCGGCCTGGCGCCGCAGCTCGTGCTGGTGCCCTGCAGCGGCGGTGGCCTCGCCGCCGGAGTGGCCCTCGCGGTCCGCGGGCTCGGCGCCGATTGCGCGGTGTACTGCGTCGAGCCGGCGGGATTCGACGATACGCGCCGTTCGCTGGCAGCCGGCCGGCGCCTGGCCAATGAACCGGGCGGCCAGACGATCTGCGATGCGCTGATGGCGAGTTCGCCGGGTCGCCTGACCTTCCCGCTGCTGCAGCGTCTGGCCGCCGGCGCCGTCGCGGTAACCGATGACGAGGTGCGCCGCGCGATGGCCTGGGCCTGCCGCAATCTGCGGCTCGTGGTCGAGCCCGGCGGCGCGATCGCACTGGCCGCAGTGCTGGCCGGGCGCGTGCCACTGCGGGACCGCTGCGTCGCGGTCGTCGTCTCCGGCGGCAACGTCGATGCGCCGGTGTTTGCCGAACTGGCGCTGTGGGATAATCCCGGCCCCGCAGCGTGACCGGCGCGGCACGCGCGGCGACTCCTGCCACGCGAGGCCCTGCCGATGCCCAGCTACCGCTCACGGACGACGACTCATGGCCGCCACATGGCCGGCGCCCGCGCCTTGTGGCGCGCCACCGGCATGCGCGAACAGGATTTCGGCAAGCCGATCATCGCCGTCGCCAATTCGTTCACGCAGTTCGTGCCGGGCCACGTGCACCTCAAGGATCTCGGCCAGCTCGTCGCGCGCGAGATCGAGGCCGCCGGCGGTGTGGCGAAGGAGTTCGATACGATCGCGATCGACGACGGCATCGCGATGGGCCACGGCGGCATGCTGTATTCGCTGCCGTCGCGCGAACTGATCGCCGACTCGGTCGAGTACATGGTCAACGCGCATTGCGCCGATGCGCTGGTGTGCATCTCCAACTGCGACAAGATCACGCCGGGCATGCTGATGGCGGCGCTGCGGCTCGATATTCCGGCGGTTTTCGTCTCCGGCGGGCCGATGGAGGCCGGCAAGGTCGAATGGCGCGGGCAGACCGTGAAACTCGACCTGATCGACGCGATGGTGCAGGCCGCGGACGAGCGCCGCTCCGACGAGGAGGTCGTGGCCGCCGAGCGCTCGGCCTGCCCGACCTGCGGCTCCTGCTCGGGCCTGTTCACGGCCAACTCGATGAACTGCCTGATGGAGGCGCTCGGTCTGGCGCTGCCCGGCAACGGCACGCTGCTCGCCACGCATGCCGACCGCCGCGCGCTGTTCGAACGCGCCGGACGACTGATCGTCGCGCTGACACGGCGCTGCTACGAGCAGGACGATGCCACCGCCCGCCCGCGCACGATCGCCTCGCTGGCCGCGTTCGAGAACGCAATGAGCCTCGACATCGCGATGGGCGGATCCACCAATACGGTGCTGCACCTGCTGGCGGCAGCGCAGGAGGCCGGTGTGTCATTCGGGATGGCCGATATCGACCGCCTGTCGCGGCGCATCCCGACGCTGTGCAAGGTGGCGCCGTCCTCGACTCTGTACCACGTCGAGGACGTGCACCGCGCCGGCGGCATCGCCGGCATCCTCGGCGAACTCGACCGGGCGGGACTGCTGCACCGCGACTGCCCCACGGTACACAGCCCGACGCTCGGTGCCGCGCTCGACACCTGGGACGTGCGCCGCACGGCCGATCCGGCCGTACAGCAGTTCTTCCGGGCGGCCCCGGGCGGCGTGCCGACGCAGCAGGCGTTCTCTCAGGAGCGCCGCTGGCCCGATCTCGACCTCGACCGCGCTGGCGGCTGCATCCGCGACACCGCCCACGCCTGGTCAGACGACGGCGGGCTGGCGGTGCTGTACGGCAACCTCGCCACGGATGGCTGTATCGTCAAGACGGCGGGCGTGGATCCCGGCATGTACGAGGCCGCCGCTCCGGGCGGCGTGGCATCGGGCCGGATCCGCGTGTTCCGTGGTCCGGCCCGCGTCTGCGAGAGCCAGGAAGCGGCGGTAGAGGCGATCCTCGGCGGCCGGATCCGGGCGGGCGACGTGGTCGTGATCCGCTACGAGGGGCCGCGCGGCGGGCCCGGCATGCAGGAAATGCTCTACCCGACCTCGTACCTGAAGTCGAAGGGCCTGGGCCGGGACTGCGCGCTGATCACGGATGGCCGCTTCTCGGGCGGTACTTCCGGCCTGTCGATCGGACACGTCTCGCCGGAAGCGGCCGCGGGCGGCACGATCGCGCTGGTCGAGGACGGCGATCCCATCGAGATCGACATCGCGAACCGGCGCATTCATCTCGACCTGCCGGACGAGGTGCTGCGCCGGCGCCGCGCGGCGATGGAGGCCCGCGGCGCGGACGGCTGGAAGCCGCAAGGCCGTGACCGCAGCGTATCCGCCGCGCTGCGTGCCTACGCGGCGCTGACCACCTCCGCTGCGACCGGCGCCGTACGCGACGTCGGCTGGCTGGAGCAGGTCCGGCGGCCGACCGCCTGAGCCAGCCGCGGCGCCACCTGCGGCGCGGGCGAGGCTGCCGGGGTCCCGCTCGCAAACTCGGCCGATCTTTACGAGTTTGCTCGCGGGCCCCGTCCGCCTCGCCTGCGCCGCGCGCTGTGACGGCGGACACCGCGGCAACAAGGGCCGGACGGGGCGGCGGGAACGTCGCGGGCGAGCGCGTAAGTTCGGGCGCGCGCGAGCGAGCGATTGTTCCCGACGCCCCGGACTGCTGCCGTGCCGGGGTCGAGGTCACAGCATCACGCTGCACTCACGAGCGCCGCGTGGCTATGCCCGCGGCATCAGGGCTGGTCGTCGAGCCACTGCACGACTCCGCTGCCGAGTCCGTACACGGCCCCGACCACGCGCAGGCCGTCGGCGTCGATCAGCGCTTCGATGATGCGCGATCCATGGCAAAGCTGCCGCACCGAGGCCCGGACGTTGGCCAGCACTGCGCGCTGCACGAGGTCCTCGCCGTCCGGCACGGGCCCGGCCACGAGCGGCTCCAGCGCCGGGCGGATGCGCTCGACGATCGAGCGCAGGTTCGGCGACTGCAGACCCGCCGGCTGGTGCATCTGCTCGAGCGTGGCCTGCACGGCGCCGCAACCGGTATGGCCGAGCACGACAACCAGTCGTGTCCCGAACTGCGCAGCGGCGAACTCGACGCTGCCGACCAGCGAGGGCGCCACGACATTACCGGCCACGCGGATCACGAACAGGTCGCCGATGCCCTGGTCGAAAACGATCTCGACCGGCACCCGCGAATCCGAGCAACCGAGCACGATCGCGAACGGTCGCTGTGCGGCGGCGACCTCGGCGCGGCGCGACACCGCCGCCAGCATGCCGGCCCCGGCCGTGCCGGCCACAAAGCGCGCATTGCCGGCCCGCAACCGTGCCAGCGCGGCATCCACATGGTCGCTGGTCGCCATCATGCCGGCTCCCGGAAGATGAAGTACACCGCGCCCACCAGGCACAGGGCAGCCCACAGGTAATCGAGCTTCAGTCCCGGCTTCATGTACAGAACCACGAACGGCGCGAACACCAGCAGCGTGATGATCTCCTGCATGACCTTGAGCTGCGGCAGGCTCAGTACCGTATAACCGACCCGGTTGCCCGGCACCTGGAACAGGTACTCGACCAGCGCGATGCCCCAGGACACCAGTGCCGCGACGTACCACGGGCGGTGATTGAGTTCCTTCAGGTGCGCATACCAGGCGAAAGTCATGAACACGTTGGACAGCACGAGCAGGCCCGCAGCCTGCCAGAACGCGGTCGGCATGGACAGCTCCTCGACGGTCGCCGGGATTGTCCCAGCCGTCGTAATGCAACGCTAGTGGCGCAGTCGCCGCTCCGCCCCGACCATGGCCGCCGTCACCGGCGTAGAGCCGTTACCGAAGGCACCTCGGACGTGCGTCAGAATCGCGGCCACCTCGTCGTCAGACAGCCAGCCGAAGACCGGCATTACCGAAGCGCGGCGCTGGCTCACGAGCGCCGGCGGTCTTTCGCCGAACAGCACCCAGCGGATCAACGGCTGCAGATCGCCTGCGACCGTCGGGGCGCCGGCCAGCGCCGGCTGCACGCCCTCGATGCCGCGACCGTCGCGCTGATGACAGGCGCTGCAGTGCAGCGCATACAGCCGCTCACCCGGAGCGGTCGCCGCGGTGGAATCGGGGGCGCCGCCGCAAGCCGTGAGTGAACCGCAGAGGAGCAGCGTGGCGAGGCCGCGCCCCGTCATCCGTTCCAGCTCCGTACGCGGCCGAGATCGAGATGCACGAAGTCCGAACCGCGGTAGTAACCGACGCCGCCGGCGCGCAGCCCGAGCGCCAGTCCGGAGAGCCGCGAGGTGGCGCAGCCTGCCAGGCGCACGTCGAGCGCGAGCCCGTCCATGTGCAGGCTGTGCTGCGCCACACCGCTGCTGCGCGCATGCAGCAATGCGTTGGTGGCCGGCGAGCGGTAACCCGAGATTACCGCGTAGCGCGCCACACAGCCGGCACCCACGGCCAATGCGTGCAACAGGTCGAACAGGCGTAAGTCGATCAGCGCCACATCGCCGGTGCGGTGATCGCGCAGCAGGTGGTTCAGTGCGGCGAGCGCCGCGGGCTGGTAATTGCCTGCCTGAAAGTAATCGAGCTCCAGCTCCTCGCCGGTGTGCGTGCTGACGAGCGCGAGGCGTCGCACTTCCACCAGCGTGGCCAGCGCGGGGCCGCCGGCAGCGGCGCCGGCGAGCGCGACGACGCCACGCAGCAGGTGTCGCCTGTTCAACGATCGTGCCGCCTCAGCTCGCATCAGCGTCCACGTTGACCGCGAGCACCCGCGCCCGCGGCAGGAAATTGAAGTCGGTGGCGGTGGCGCTCGTGTAGGCGCCCATCTGGCGCCCGAGCACGAGGTCGCCCACCTGCAGTTCGGGCAGCGGGATGTCCTCGGCGACCACGTCGATGCTGTCGCAGGTGGGGCCGGCCACGACACAGGGCTCGGGCATCCCGCCATGCGGCAACAATGGCTCGAGCGGGTAACGCGAGCCGTCATAGAGCTGGCCGCTGAACGAGCCGTACAGGCCGTCGTCGAGGTAGTACCACCAGCGGCCGTCGCGCCGCGCCCGACCAATCACCGTCGCCAGTCCAAGACCCGCCGGTCCGCACAGGAAGCGGCCCGGCTCGGCGATCACGCGCACGTCCACCGGCAGTTCCGCCAGCGCGGCACGGATCGGCCGGCAGAACGCCCCGATTTCCGGCGCGGCGCGCAGGTAGTCGATCGGGAAGCCGCCGCCGATATCGAGCACGTCGAACGGCCCGAGGCCGCGGGCGCGGCCCGCACGGAGCAGCTCGTCACAGGTACTGATCGCCCGCTGATACATGTCCGGATTCGCTACCTGCGAACCGACGTGGAACGAAAACCCGGCGATGGTGAGACCGGCCGCCGCGGCCTGTTCGGCCAGCGCCGGCGCGGCCGCCGGGTCGCAGCCGAACTTGCGCGACAGATCAACGGTGGCCTGCGGGCTGCGGAACGAGAGCCGCAACAGCATGCGAAGCTGCTGCCGGTAGGGTTGCAGCTTGATGAACTCGTCCACATTGTCGGCAACGAAAGTCGAAACGCCGAAGTCGAGCGCGGCACGGATATCCGCGTCGCGCTTGATCGGATGCGTGTGGATGCAGCGCCCGGCCGGGATGCCAGCCGCGCGCACCAGCTCGATCTCGCCGCTGGTCGCGAGGTCGAACCAGCTTCCCTCCTCCGCCAGCGCGCGCACGACTGCCGCTTCCGGCAGCGGTTTCAGCGCATAGTGCAGGTCCACTCCGGGCAGCGCCGCGGCGAGCGCTCGGTACTGGCGGCGTACGACGGCACAGTCGATGACGAGCAGCGGTGAACCGAAACGCGCCACCAGCGCTCCGGCCTGAACCGGATGCTCGAGCCGGATTCCGGCCGCCCGGCCGGGCTCGTCAAGCAATGCTGCGGGTGTGGCCATCGGGCGATTCCAGGTAATCCGGACCGCGGTGCCTGAACTGGGTATGGACGTTACTCTCGACCCTCATCACCTGGATTCGGCGCGGTCGGCGCAGGCGAGCGCGCGCAACTCCTCCCAGGACAGGTTTCTGATTCCGGCCTGCAGACCCAGCCCATTGACGGATGCATCCCGGAGCCTGAATTCCCGCACCTGGCTGCGCGGCGCGCAGCGGTGGATCCGCGGTTTCGATCGTTGTCTTCGTGGCACGGCAGGTCGACTCGGTTGCTCCTGGTCGCCAGTATCTTGGTCATCAGGGCGGCGCATATTCAAGCGGAATTCACGCGCTGGTCGCCCGCCCCTGCCCGCTGCTTTCCAGCAGCAGCTCCATCAGCCGCAGCAAACGGCCGAGCGAACCGCGATTCTCGTCCAGCACCCGGCGCCCGGCGGCGCCCATGGCCTCCCGCTCCGCGTCGTTGCCGAGCAGCCCGATGACCTGCCGCGCGAGGTCGCGGCTGTCGCGCACGACCCGGGCCGCGCCGGCCTCAACCATCAGCCGGAGCACCGCATCGGCGTTGAAGCAAAACGGCCCGGTCAGCACCGGGCAACCGGCTGCGGCCGGCTCGAGCAGGTTGTGCCCGCCGACCGGTACCAGGCTGCCGCCGACGAAGGCCACGTCGGCGGCAGCATAGAAGGTCATCAGGTCACCCATCGTGTCGCCGAGCAGCACGCTGATCTCCGCGCCAGTTGCGGTCGCTTCCGAGCGGCTCACATGAATCTCGCCGCGGCGCAGCAGCAGTTCGCGCACCGGTGCGAAGCGCTGCGGATGTCGTGGCACCAGCACGAGCAGCGCGGCGGGCAACTTCTCACGCACCCGGCGGTGCGCGTCCAGCACGAGCACCTCCTCGCCCTCGTGCGTGCTCCCCGCCACCCAGACCGGGCGCGCTGACGTGATGGTTCGGCGCCAATCGCGGCCCTGTCCGATCACGGCCGCTGGCAGCTCGAAGTCGAACTTGATATTGCCGGTGACGTGGCTTCGTTCCGGCGCCGCGCCGATCGACAGGAAACGCGCGACGTCGCGCTCGCTCTGCGCCGCGATGATGATTCCGTGCGACAGCGTCTGCCGGAACAGCGGTACCAGCCGTCGATAGCTGCCGACCGAGCGCGGCGAAATGCGCGCGCTGGCGAGCACCAGCGGCACATTGCGCCGGCCGCATTCCGCATACAGGTTTGGCCACAATTCGGTTTCCAGGATCAGCGCGAGCCGCGGCTGGACCCGATCGAAAAAGCGCCGCACCGAGCCGGGCAGATCGATTGGCACGTAACGCAACTGCACCGCCTCACCGAACAGTTGCCGCGCACGGTCCGCCCCGGTCGGCGTCAGTGTCGAGATCACCACCGGGTATTGCGGGTAGCGGTCGAGCAGCGCCCGTACCAGCGGCGCCGCCGCCTGCATTTCGCCGACCGACACGGCGTGGATCCAGATCGTCGGCCCGGCGAGGAAACTGCCGAAGCCGAGCCGGCCGGCCAGCCGCGCGCGCCGGCCCGGAATGCGGCGATTGCGCCAGAACTGCCAGGCCAGTCCGGGAATCGCCGCCACGTAGATCGCCAGGTTGTACAGGAACCGCACGGATTTCAGCCGGTCGGAGCGTCGTGCGTCGCGCGCAGGATCGCCAGACCGCCGCGCCAGTCGCCGCGAGGACCCGCAATCTTCGCGAGGCTGCGGCCGAGTCGTGCCAGCACTGCCTCACGCCAGAGTCCGGGGCGGCGCAGGCGGCCGCGGTCGAAATCGACCAGCCAGACGGCACCGCGTTCATCCAGCAGGATATTGCCGGCCGCGAGGTCCGCATGCTGGACGCCGGCATCGTGAAATCGGCGCAGAGTCCGCCCGATCGCGGCCCAGTGCCCGTCATCCACGCTGCCGGCACCGAGCAGCTCCGCCAGCGACTGTGTTCGCGGCAGGCGCTCGGTCAGGATCGCGGCGACATAGCTGAATCGGTCGCGCCGGAATCCGGCCGCGACCGGTGCCGGCACCGGCAGGCCGAGTTCGCTCAGCCGCGCGAGCAGTCGCAGTTCGCGGAACGGCCGGGTCCGTTCCTCGCCGAGAAAGACGAAGCGCTCGCGCACCAGACGCGCCGGCAGACCGCCGCGCAGGTAGCGGCGCAGGGCCCAGCGCTGCGCGCCGTCCTCGATGAAGTGAATGGAACCGCGCCCGCCGCGGTGCGCGGACAGTGCCGCACGCGACCGCCAGTACTCGGGCTCGAAAAGCTGCCAGCCGGCGGCAGCGACTTGCGCGGGGTCGAACAGGATCGCGCCGCGCTCGACTGCGAGCCGCTGCAGCATCAGGCGTCAGCGCACCAGCACGAACTCGGCGCTGCAGTAAGGACACAGGGCCCGTCCGCTCTCCGCGACCGGCAGGAACACGCGCGGATGGCTGTTCCACCGCGACATGCCCGGCATCGGGCAGGACAACGGCAGATCTCCTGCCTTGACTTCGTAGCGCCGCGCCGCGTTCGGCGGCACCGCTGCGCGCGCGACTGCATCGTCGTTTCTCACCGGGGAGGCTCCTGCGTGCACGCCGGGGATTATAGCGATTCGGGCGGCAGCCCCGCGACCATGACCCGCTCCCACACCGCGGTGACCCGCGCGCGCTCGGCGGCCAGCAGCTCATCCGCGGTCACCGCCGGCTGTTGCTCCAGCGCCAGACGGTGCACCGCCTGACGGTAACGACGGTAGGCATCCACGAGCAGATCGATCACCTGGTGGTCCACGAGCGCGGCCGAGCCCACCGACTCGAGCTGGCGGATCGTATCGGCGAACTCGAGCAGCGGCGGAAAACGGTCCGCCTGGCTGAGCACCCAGTACTGGGCGAGAAACTCGATATCGGTGATGCCGCCCGGATCCTGCTTCAGGTCGAAGCGACCCGGCTGACCTCGCCCATGCTCGGCCCGCATGCGTTCCCGCATCGCCCGCACTTCCTCGCGCAGGTGTTCGCGGCGCACGGCTTCGCCGAGCACCGCGCGCCGCACGCGCTCGAACTCGGCGCCAAGGACGGCGTTACCGGCAACCCAGCGCGAATGCAGGAGTGCCTGGTGCTCCCAGGTCCAGGCCTCCCGGCGCTGGTAGTCCTCGAAGGCCCGGATCTGCGTGAACGCGAGCCCGCCCTTGCCGCCGCCGGGCCGCAGGCGGATATCCACCTCGTACAACCGTCCGGCCGCGGTGTGGACCGTCAGCAGGTGCACGAGCCGCTGGCCAAGCCGGCCCAGGAAGACGCCGTTGTCCACGACCTTCGGTCCACTGGTCTGTTGAACTTCGCCGGCGGAGTCGTGCAGGAAGACGAGGTCGAGATCCGAGCCATAGCCGAGTTCCATGCCACCGAGCTTGCCGTAGCCGACGACCGCGACCCGGACCGGCCGCTGTTCAGCCCCGTCGCCGCAGCGCGGCTCGCCGTGCAGCGCGGCGGTCTGCCGCCACGCGAGCTGCAGGGCCGCGGCGATCAGCAGTTCCGCGACGTCGGTCAGCCGGTCGCTGACCTGCATCAGCGGCAGCCGTCCGGTCAGGTCCAGCATCGCGATATGGAAGGTCGCGGCACGCCGGAAATGGCGCAGTGCGTCCACCTGGCGCTCAGGATCGTCGCCGGCCTGGGCGATGCGCACGGCGAGCTCGCCGGCAAACTGGGCGCCATCGGGCAGTTGCTCGAACAGGCGCTCGTCGAGCAGCTCATCGAGCAGCAGTGGATGCGCCGCCACCTGCCCGGCCAGGAAATCACCGAGCGCGCAGACGCGGACGAGTCGCGCCAGAGCCGGCGCATTCTCGATCAGCAGCGCGAGATAGGCGCTGCGGCCGCCGATCGCCACGAGGATCCCGAGCAGACGCCGGGTGAGAACAGCCGCCTGCGCAACATCGGCGCTGGCCGCGATTTCACGCAGCAGGCGCGGCAGCAGCGTCGCCAGCCGGCGCCGGCCCGACTCGTCGAGCCGACGGAAGTAGCCGGAGTGACGGAACTCGAGCAGCAGCGGCAGCACCGCCGCCGGGTCCGGCAGACCAAGCCGGGTCAGCTCGCGCCCGACCTGCTGGTCATCCGGCTCCGCGTGCCACAACGCAGCGAATTCCTCCGCGGCATCCACCTGCGCGCGCGGGCCGAATACGACTTCATTGAAATGGCCGGTCACGATGCCGCGCCAGTGCTCGAGCCGGGCCGCGAACCCGCTCCAGTCGCGGTAACCCATCGCACCGGCCAGCCGCGCGCGGCTGAGCGGATCGCCCGGCAATGCGTGCGTCTGCTGATCCGCCACCATCTGCAGCCGGTTCTCGGTCCGGCGCAGGAACTCGTAGGCCTGACCAAGTTCCGCCACGGTTACGGCTGGCAGCAGGCGCGCGCCGGCGAGCTGCGGCAGCACCTGCTGCAGCGCGCTGCCCTGCAACCGCGGCTCGGCACCGCCGCGGATGAGCTGGTGCGCCTGCACGATGAACTCGATCTCGCGGATGCCGCCGGGCCCGAGCTTGATGTGGTCGGTGAGCTCGCGCCGCGCGACCTCGCGCCCAATCAGCTCCTTCATGCCGCGCAGGCTCTCGAACACGCCGAAGTCGAGGTAGCGGCGATAGACGAAGGGCCGCACGACCTCGGCAAAGAGTCCCGCGTAGCGTTCGGCGCCCGTGATCGCGCGGGCCTTGATCCACGCGTAGCGCTCCCAGTCGCGGCCGTGCACCTGCAGGTACTGCTCGAACGCGGTGAAACTGACGACCAGCGGACCCGACTCGCCAAACGGCCGCAGCCGCAGATCCACTCGGAACACAAAGCCGTGTGCGGTCGGCGCATCGAGCAGCCGGATCAGGGCCTGGCCGAGGCGCGTGAAGAAATCCTCGTTGTCGATGCCACGGCGGCCGTCGGTCTCCCCGGCCCGCGGATACAGCAGCACCAGGTCGATGTCGGACGAGAAGTTCAGCTCGCGGCCGCCGAGCTTGCCCATGCCGAGCACGACGAGCTCCTGCAGCTCGCCGTCGGTGGCGCGCGGCTGGCCGTACCGCTCCACGAGCGCGCGCCGGGCGAATTCGACGGCGACGCTGATCGCGGCGTCGGCGAGGCTGGAAAGGTCGTCGAGGACTTCGGCGAGCGGCGCCGCGTCCGTCAGATCCCGCCAGGCGATCCGCACCATTTCACGCCGGCGCAACCCGCGCAGCCCGTCCATGAACCCGGCCTCGCCGCCATCGCCCTCGAGCAGGTTTCGCACAGCGGCGAACATTTCGCCGGGCTGGCGCACTCGCGTGAGGTCGCCGCTGTCAGCGAGGCCGGTGAGCAGCGCGGGTTCGCGTGTGACAGCATCGGCGACGAACTCGCTGGCCGCGAATACGCGCTCGACCTCAGCGGCGATCGCCGCGGGCAACCGCGCCGGATCGCCGCCGGCCTCGCGCCAGCGGGCGAGCAGCGCAGCAGCACGCTCGCGCGGTGGTTCACAGGCCGCCACACCCTCGGCGACCTCGAGTGCGCCGTCGTGGCACAGGCCCTGAATGCGGGCATCCAGGTACGCGCGCGCGGCGGCCGGGCCGAGATGCGGCGGTACTTCGTCGGAATCGGGATCGGTCGCGTCGCTCATCGCGCTGGCAGGCCCGGACCACAGTCGCCACCGATCATGCCGGACCGGCGTGTCGCGAACAATCGCGCTGCGGCCAGGCGGGCTGGGGGCTGGAACACTCGCGCGCTGCAGCCAAGCGGGCTGGGATCCGGGACACTCGCTCGCTCGCGCGAGCCCGATTTACGCGCTCGCTCACGACGTCCCGGCCCCAGCCCGCTGCGATGCCGCGGGCGAGGCCGCCGCATCACACGGCGCAGGCGAGACGGACGGGGCCCGCGAGCGAACTCGTAAAGATCAGCCGAGTTCGCCAGCGGGACCCCGGCCGCCGAACCGGCGCCGCGCACGCGACCTTCGCCTGGCGCTCGACCGATTGCCACGGAACGGAGAGCCGGAATCCATCCCCCGCCACAGCCAGGCGGGCTCGGGGCCGGGACACTCGCGCGCTCGCGCGAGCCGGAACTTTACGCGCTCGCTCGCGACGTCCCGGCCCCCAGCCCGCTGCGATGCCGCGGGCGAAGGCCGCCACATCACGCGGCGCCGGCGAGACGGACGGGGCCCGGGAGCGAACTCGTAAAGATCGGCTCGAGTTCGCGAGCGGGACCCCGGCCGCCGAACCGGCGCCGCGGGTGAGGACCCCGGCAGCCTCGCCAGCGGCGCGGTGTAGAATCGCGCCTCCGACTGCCTGCCCCCGCTCCCCGACGATGGTTCATCTCGCGTACCGGCGCCGCCCCGCTGCCCTGCCCTATGTACTGCGCGCGCTGTGGCCCGGGCGTCGGAGTGGCGCGCTGCCGCCGGCGCTTTCGGCGAGCTGGAGCGGCCACCGCGCCGACCCGCGCGAGCTGACGGAGTACGCGCGCATCACCGGCCTGCCGCTCGGCGACACCCTGCCGCTGCTGTATCCGCTGACCTTCGGTTTCCGGCTGGTGATGGCGATCCTGACCCACCCGGCCTTCCCGGTGCCGATCTTCGGGCTGCTGCAGATCCGCAATCACGTGCGGCAGCACCGGCCGATCCCGGCCGGCGCGCGGCTGGACTTTGCGACGCGCACCGCCGCAGTCCGCCGGGTCGACAGGGGTGCCGAGTTCGATCTCGCGACCACGGTGCGACACGGTGATGAAATCGCCTGGGAAAGTGTCGTGACGATCCTCGCGCGTGGCCGCTTCGGCGAGCCGGACTCACCGTCGCCGCTGGCGCGCGCTCCGGAGGTGCCCGGCCCGATCGCCGCGGAGTGGACGCTGCGCGATGCCGACCACTGGCGTTTCGGCCGCTTCACCGGCGACTACAACGGCGTGCATTTCGCCGACGCCTACGCGCGGTTCTTCGGCTTCCACCGCGCGCTGTATCATCCGCCGCGCGTGCTGGCCGAGTGCCTCGGCCGGCTGGCTGCCGGGGTCAACGGCCCAGCCTGCTTCGATGCGTGGATCAAGGGGCCGGTGCCGCACGGCGCGAGCGTGCGGCTGCACGCGGACGCATGCGCCGGCGCCAGAACTTTTGCGTTGTTCGCCGAACCGGAGCGGCCGGCTCTGGTCGGCCGTCTGCAGGCCCTGGAGCACCGATGCAGAAACTGCTGCTGATCGCAGTACTGGCCGCGGCCACAACCAGCGCCGAACCGCTGGCCCCGGCGGCTCAGGCCGAAGCTCGCGCGTTGCGCGAGAAGGCCCTCGCCGACGATACCGCACTCGACCTCGTGCGTTCGCTGACGACGGAAGTCGGGCCGCGCTCGGCCGGCTCGCCGGGCGACGCACGGGCCGTCGCCTGGACAGTCGCGAAACTGAAGTCGCTGGGCTTCGCCAATGTGCGCGCCGAGCCGGTCACAGTGCCGCGCTGGGTGCGCGGCGAGGCGCGGGCTGAAATCACCGCGCCGTGGCCGCAGCCGCTGGCGGTGACTTCGCTCGGCGGCAGCCTCGGCACGCCGCCGGAGGGTGTCGAGGCGGAAGTCGTGCCGGTGACGACGCTCGCGGATCTCGCCCGCCAGCCGCCCGAGCGCATCGCCGGGCGCATCGTCTTTTTCACCGGGCGCATGGAGCGCACGCGGGACGGTGCCGGCTATGGTCGCGCGGTCGCCACGCGCGGCCAGGGCGCGGCCGAGGCAGCGAAGCTCGGCGCGGTCGCGATGCTGATGCGTTCCGCGGGAACCTCGGCAAGGCGCACGCCACACACCGGCGCCATGTCGGTCGCGGATGGCGCACCGCCGATCGCGGCGCTGGCGCTGTCGAACCCGGACGCCGACCTGCTCGAACGCCAGCTCGCGAGCGGCCTGCCGGTGCGGGTCCGGCTGGCGAGTACCGCCCGCTACGACGGCGAGGCGCAGTCGGCCAACGTGATCGGCGAGATCCCGGGTCGCGATCTGCGCGACGAAATCGTACTGCTCGGCGCGCACCTCGATTCCTGGGATCTCGGCACCGGCGCGCATGACGACGCGACCGGCGTCGGCATCGTCACTGCGGCGGCGCGCATCGCCGGATCCATGCGCGAGCGGCCGCGGCGCACGCTCCGCGTGGTGCTGTTCGCGAACGAGGAGTTCGGCTTGTCTGGCGCGAAGGCCTATGCGGCCGCAAACGCGGCGGCGATCGAACGGCACGTCGTCGGGCTCGAAGCCGACGCCGGGGCGTTCCAGCTCAACGGCCTCGCGGCGCGGGTGGATCCCGATCGGCTGCCGCTGGTACGTGCGATCCAGGCACTGCTCGAGCCGCTCGGCATCGGCTACGCCGGGACGGAGGCCAGCGGTGGCGCGGATCTCGGTCAGTTGCGCGAGCTGGGCATGCCGGTCATCGATATCGACAGCGACGCGGCACCGTATTTCGATCTGCACCACACGGCCGACGACACCTTCGACAAAGTCGACCCCGAACTGCTGCGGCAGCACGTGGCGGCCTACGCGGTCGTGGCGTGGCTCGCGGCCACAGTTGAGGGAGGATTCGGGCGCCTGCCGGTTGCAGTCGCGGCGCCCGCAGCGATTCGATAGACTGCACTCCTGGTCGCGGCAGGTAGTCCGGGGCCAGCGGTGCGGGCTGCGGAAATCCATGGAGGGATTGCTATGCGCCCATTCGACATGAGCCTGGTCCAGCGCGGCGCCCGGTTGCGCCGTTCGCCGTTCTTCGAGGCCCAGCAGCGCTGCGGACCACGCGGCTACACCGTCTACAACCACATGCTGTTTCCGATCAACTTCGACGACTTCGAGGCGGAGTACCGACATCTGCTCGAGCATGTGACGCTGTGGGACGTCGCGGTGGAGCGCTGCCTCGAAATCGACGGGCCGGATGGACTGCGTTTCGCCCAGTTACTGACGCCGCGCAACCTCTCGGCGTGTCAGGTCGGGCAGGCGAAATATGTGCTGATCTGCGCGCCCGACGGCGGCATCCTCAACGATCCGGTGATGACCCGCATGGGGGAAAACCGTTTCTGGTTCGCACTCGCTTCGAGCGACGTGCTGTTCTACGCCAGGGGTCTCGCAGCCCACGCAGGTCTCAATGTCACGATCCGCGAGACCGAGGCCTGGCCGCTCCAGATCCAGGGCCCGAAGTCCCGGGACGTCGTCCGCGACCTGTTCGGGCCGGGAATCCTGGACCTCAGGTATTACTTCTTCCGTGAGGCCACGGTGGACGGCATTCCGGTGCTGGTCACGCGCGCCGGCTGGACCTCGGAAGTCGGGTATGAGGTGTACTTGCTCGATGCCACCCGTGGCGGCGAACTGTGGGACCGGATCCTCCAGGTCGGAGCCCCGTACAACATCCGCCCGACCGGGCCCTCCGACATCCGCCGCATCGAGGGCGGGATCTTCAACTGGGGGGCCGACATGACCTACGAGAACAATCCCTTCGAAATGGGCCTCAACCGGCTCGTGGATTTCGACCTGCCGGGTCACTGCGTCGCGATGGAGGCATTGCGCCGCATTCGCGAGCGCGGCGTCGCCCGCCGCATCGCCGGTGTCGAGATCGACGGTGCGCCGTTCCCGGCACTCAACTTCACCAAGTGGCCGGCCTACCACCGCGGCGAGCACGTCGGCAAGGTGACCTCCGCGATCTACTCCCCACGGCTCGGCCGCAACATCGGTTATTGCTGGCTGCCCACTGAACTCGCGACACCGGGCACGCAGGTCCGGGTTGCGAGCGAATGGGGTGAACGGACCGCCACCACCGTACCGATGCCCTTTGTCGATCCGGGCAAGAGGATTCCGGTCTCCTAGCCCGGCCGGCAGCCGTTACTTGATCAGGGTGATGTGCCCTTTCAGGCTCATCGTGCGCTGGCCCCCGGACAGCGCGCAGGAGGTCACGACGACTTCCTTCAGTTCCCAGCGCTCGGTCGCCGAAGCAAAGGTCGCGTCCTGGATCGGCGCGCCGCTGGCGCAGCGCTCGAGCAGGACCTTGAGCGTCGGGTGGTCGGATTCGGCGACCACGAAGTCCAGCGTCTTCCGGAATATGATCGGGTTGTGCTGCCGCTTCGCGCCGGTCGCTTCCGTTGTCGCACCGGTGTCGACTGCAGGCTCACGCTTGCCGCTGGCCTGGCCGGTCTGGGGCTCGCGCGGCGCGACCACGCGTGCGGTGGACGGCTTGCTGGCGCCGAAGGACCACGACACGACCGACAACGGCTCGGCGGGCGTGCCGTCGGCCAGCTCACCCTCGACGCCGCCAAGTTTCAGGTAGACATCGGAAGCCGACCACGCCGGCAGGCCCGCCAGCACACCGGCGGCGACCAGGGCACTCATTCCGCTCTTGTTCACTTGGCACTCCTCGCTGCTGGGAAAACAGAGTCTGCCACGGGCAGCTCACGAGGAGATCTGACCGGCTGCCGTCTGCCGGGTTCCGTGGTCCGACCGCAGCGCAGAAAACGAAACCCCCGCCGGAGCGGGGGTTTCCATCAGCCGAAGAGTGCCTGTCTCTCAGCTCTTGCGCCGGCGCGCGAAGCCCATACCCATCAGGCCGAGGCCGAGCAGCGCGAGCGTGCCGGGCTCGGGGACGTTTGTGCCGCCGGTGTCGTAGAAACTGATGTGCGACCAGCCATTCAGCGCGTTCCAGGTTCCGCCGGTCATCGGGTCCGCACAGGCGACCGTCATCTGCTCCAGAAGTCCAGTGGCACCGCAGATATTATCCCAGTGCACAACGACGGCGTCGTTGCCCTGCTTGATGACCCAGAATCGGATCAGCGGGTCACCGGCTCCGGGAGTATAGGTCCAGCTCAGCGGAATTGAGCCATCCGTGTTGCTGAACCAGAACTCACTTCCGTCGATTGTTGGGAAATCGGTTCCATTGAAAGTGAAGCTTCCGCCGGTATCAGTCTGGTCAAACTTCGCGATCCGCGGAGAGCCGTCGATCGTGCAGGCCGGGAACGCCGGATGCTGGCTGCCACAATCGTTGGTCGCCTCAAAGGTGTACGAAACGAGCACGGCATGTGCCGGCACGCTGAGCGCCAGCAGCGCTGCACCCGCCGCCGCCAGCCCTGCAATTTTCTTCATGGTTCCCATTTGGCACTCCTCGGCAATTCCGTGAACCCCGACTCTCGGGCTTCTGCACAATCAGGATGCAGCGGTCGTGCCAGAAATCGTAACCTGTTGTTCTGGAATGACCACAGGAATCAAAATTGAACATAACACCACCTGAAGGGATGGTGACCGTAAGGTTTCTCGACACGGCCGCCGGCGCCTTCCAGCGGGCGGATCCCGGCAGACCCTGTCAGGCCGAGGCCTCTCCGATTCAGGCAGGATTCAGTTCGCGCATCTAAGATACCGGGCCGGCGCTGGATCGGGCGCCCGGCAGGCGGAACCGAGGGCGGAAGATGCCGGCATCTACGGCGTGGCGTGCTGCCATTTACCACAGACACCAACGTGTCCGCCACCGCTGGCCCGCCATCGCCAGTGTGCTGCTGCTCGCCGCGTTCGCGCCGGCGAGCCATGCACTCGGTACCGGCGAACTGGTCGATGTCGTCATTCAGGCCGTCGAGCCGCAGCTCGCGCCGGCCAAGCCGCTGGTCGTCTGCCTGATCGGCGGCAAGAGCATGGAGCAGTGCGTGCAGGTCGAGCTGCAGAAGCAGGCCGGCGGGCTGCAGCAGCAGGCGGCCGGGCAACTGCCGTTCAACCCCAACGACAACCGCATCCAGCAGATCATCGTGATCGCCAAGGCCGCATCGGCCGGCCAGTGGCTGGAGGTGCTGAACAAAGGCGGGCCGACGGTGGCGAAGATCGTCGGCTGCGCGGCGCTGCCGCCGGGCGTCAAGAGCGTCGGCTGCCCGATCGTCGAGTACGTCGTCGACCACAACAAGAACCTGCTCGACAAGGCTCATGCCGCCGTGCAGGGCCCGGACTGGTGGGCGCTGGTCGAGCTGCTCGGGCCGCAGACCGCCTGCAGCTTCATCCCGATTCCGGAAATCAAGTCGACATTGTGCGGGCCGTTCGGCGAGGCGCTGGCGGCGCTCGCCGGCTTCGCGGAAGGCGGCGTGAACGCGATCGGCAATTTCCTCGGCGACCTGGCCGGCGCCGTCGTCAGCTTCACCGAGGACCTGGCCGGACAGAGCCCGCCGATGCCAGCGGACAAGTTCTACGCCGAGCACTGGCTGCCGCACGTGCACCGCTATGTGATGTCGGCCCTGTGGGAACCATCCGGAATGAAAGGCGTGGAGGCCGATTCCTGGGTCTTCGGCAACTGCGTGAGCTACTTCGACAGTCACAAAGCCTCGGAGGCCACCGCGAAGAAAGTCTGCAGCCGGATGCAGAGTCATGCGATGGCACTGGTCAACAGTTCGGCGACTGCCGTCAAGGCGGCGGTTCCCGCCTACCTGGCCGCGACGTTGCGGCCGCAGCTTCCGCGCCTGCGGATCCTGCACTTCGAACCCCAGCCCGGCGAGGCGGTCAAGCTGGGCGAGAAGAACTGGCCGTATCTCAAGCCTTACGACCAGCTTTATTCCCAGTGCGTGATGGACCTGCGCAAGCGCATCGGGGTCATGGGATGGCTGCCGAACCAGTATCCCTACGGCAAGTGGACCACGCAACCCGACAATGCCTGGAAGTGGGCCTGCGACCAGGCAATGCTGGCGATCGTCAAGGAGTTGAATGGCTGGCGCCAGCAGGGCGCCCAGCAACTGCTGGCGAAGATGTCCGGCGTCGGCTGCCAGCGCAGGATCCCCAACGACAATCAGTTCCAGAACACAAAGACGTTCAACGCAAAGCTGTATCTCGTCTGCGCGACTTACGACGGCTACGACACCTGCCGCCGCGAGATCACGGCCCACGGTGTCCCGGGCCACGAGCAGTGTGAAATCGGACAACAGGCCGGCGTCAAGCTGGCGGCACAGGTCGCCGCCGAGCTCGGCACGAAGCGCTGCGCGCTGACGCCGAACTACGCCAACATCCGCTGCACGCGGCCGTGGAAGTTCGAGCAGTGCCTGGCGCGTGCGCTGCCGCCGGAGGACGCGCCGGCCTGGCATGGCCAGCGGATCAACTGCGAACTGAAGGAGGATCCGCAATTCACGGCCGGGCTGCAGCAGGTCCGGCAGATCCTGTTCCAGGTGAACGGCGGCGTCGGTTCGAAGACCGACGCGATCGGCAGCAAGCAGGGACAGGCCGGCGCGTGGAAACCGGCGACCGGCCAGAACTGTTGGGCGACCCAGGATCCGCTGGCGATCCGCTGCAAGTCCGAGGAAACCCTGGCCGCGCAGGGCCTCAGCCTGCCGGCCTGCGCGCTGCACGATCCGAACCGCGACGGCGCCGATGAACCCTGCGTGCAGCAGATCGTGCGGGCACGATCGGCCATCGAGCTGGCGCAGGGCGGCCAGCCCGTGCAGGTGCCGATCCAGTTGCCGGCGGCAGACCGACCGCCGGCGGGTGGCCGGCTCAGCAGCGGCGCGCTGGCCGGACTGGTCGGCCAGATCCGCGCGACCGTGCTGCGCATCGAGGCCGAAGGGCTGTTCCGAGACGGTGCGTTCCAGCTTCGCGGCGGGCAGATCACGGCACAACCGATGAGCGGCTTCGGTCCGGACTGGGGCGGCAACGCCCAGCTCTTCTGGCACGGTGGCGGCGTGGGCGCCGTGCTCGATCTGATGATCGACGTGCCGCAGGACGGCGCCTGGGTCGTCGAAATTGACCTCACGCGGGCGCCGGACTATGGTCAGCTCGCCTTCGAGGTCGACCAGCACCGCGTGGCCGCGTCGTTCGATGGCTACGCGCCCGGTGTCGTCGGGCCGGTGACCGTTACGCTCGGCACGTTCGCGATGCGCCAGGGGCGGCGACCGGTGAGCCTGATGATCACCGGCCGCAACCCAGCCTCGACCGGATTCCTGGCCGGCGTCGATCGGATCCTGCTGAAGCCATCAGGGGGTTGACATGAGAATCGGGCAAGTTGGCGCCGTGGCGCTGGGCGGTCTGCTGGTCGCGGCGGCGGTTGCGGAAGAGAAGATGTTCGAGCCGCCCATGCATGCCGGCTATCGCGTCGACATCTGCCGGGTCTGGGGCAGCGAATGCGGCCAGCCCGCGGCGGACGAGTTCTGCCGATTGCAGGGTTTCGAGCGCGCCGACTTCTTCATGGTCGACAACGACATCGGCGCCGCAACACCGACCAGGATCCTCGCCGACGGCAAGGTCTGCGACCAGGGCTTCTGCGACGGCTTCGGCGCGATCCACTGCGTGCGCGCGGACGCTGCGCCGCAGGGCAGTACGACGCCGGCGACTCAGCCGGGACGAACAGGACGGCTGAAGATGCCAGGGTGGTCCAGCGGACCGGCGACGTCGCCGAATGAGCAGCCGCCACCACCGCCGCCCGCAGCGTCGCCGCCCGCTGCGCCATCACCCGCCGAGCAACCGACTGGCCCGCCGTGGACGCCGAAGGACGTCATGGACTCACGCATCGACGTACAGGGTCAGTACGCGCTGTTCCGCCTGTTGAAGGGTGATCCGGTGCAGCGCATCGACGCCTCCAACCTGCTGAGCGCCGTCAAGGCCGGCGCGCTGAAGGGCATCTACCAGGAAGATCAACAGGTACCGGCAATGCGCGCCGTGGAACTTGGCAAGTGGTGGGGCCAGCTCCTGCCGAAGGAAGTCGATGGCGTGTGCCTGACCGAGCCCGCGGGCAAGCCGCCGATCATCGCCATGCGCCGCGGCACGCCACCGGACAAGGCTCGCTACGACGCGGCACTGGTCACTGCCTGGCGCCAGTGCGGCATCGCGCCGATCTGGCCGCTGCGCCCGTACGATCCGTCAGCGACTCCGGGCGATCCACCGGGAACGAGTGTCTTCAAGTGCAGCGGACCCGACGACGAGATCCGGCTGCGCGCGATGTGCGAATACAAGCAGACCTACGACATGATCGGTTGTGACATTGCCGGCGAAGTGGGTGCGGTCGTTCTCTACGGCACTCCGGTTCATGGCTACGAGGAGTGCGCCGAGCGCGTCGGCGAAATCCTCGAAAGCTGCAACGAGGCCGTCGCGAAGATGTGCGGCAAGTAAAGGGGACGCTTCCCTTTTTCACGTCCGCAATAAAGGGAAGCGTCCCCTTTTCCTGAGCCGCCAGAGGCCGATGGTCAGCAGCGGCAAGTGGTACACCGCGAGAGAGACCCAGGCCAGCGTGCCGTAGCCCCTGGCGACCAGGTCGATGACGCCAATTGCGGACAGCAGGCCGCTGCTCACGATCAGCACGAGCGCGGTCAGGGCGTGGCGCGAGCGGGTCAGCGGCGGCCGGCCGCGGTCGAGCCGCCAGCCGTCGATGCGTTCGATCAGGCCCTGGACCAGGCCGATGCCGGTCTGGATCAGCGTGCCGAACAGGCCGAGCAGGAACAAGGCCATGAACCAGCCGGCGCCGAGCAGGCCGATCATCCAGTAGGTCGGCAGCGGCTGGGCGACGATCTCGGCGTGCCGCGCGCTGAAGGCGGCGTGGAACAGCAGCGCCGGCGCGACTGCGGCGAGCGCGGCGATCACCGCCGACAGGATCACCTCGCGGCGGCTGCGGAACGCGCGCACGGCGAACAGCACGGCCGGCGCGAGCGCGACGTTGTAGAGCCCGAACTGCAGGCCCTTGCGGGCCCAGCCCGGCCCGACCTCGGCGGCCGCCAGCGCCGCGCGGATGTCCGGGCCGAACTGCGCGACCACCAGCAGGAAGAACAGCACGAAGATCGCGGAGAGCAGCACCGCCCACGCCGTCATGATCCGCGCCACCCAGTCGCGGCCGTAGAAGGCCATGACCGTCACCGAGACCAGGATCAGTGCCGTGTTGGCCCAGCGCGGCCAGCCGAGCTGATCCTGCAGAATATTGCCGGCGACCGAACCGATGATCGCCAGCACCAGCGTGATCCCCACCAGGTAGGTCGCCTCGTAGACGACCCAGGCCGGGCCGATCAGCAGCTTGAAGAAATGCCGGTAGTCATAGCTGGCGAAGACGCGGGCGAATTCCCAGGTCACGGCCAGAATCACCGCAAAGGCCAGCGCCGCGACGGCGAGGCCGAGCAGGCCGCCGCCGACGCCCTGCAGCGTGAAGAACTCGACGACTTCGCGACCGGAACCATAGCCGCCACCGATCAGCAGCGACTGGAACACCGCGGCCGGCACGACGTAGACGCGAAACCAGCGCGCCCGGTCCGGCCCGCCGCCCGCCGCGGCTGCATCCTGCTGGTGCGCCTCGTTGTCGCTCACGGATGCCCCCCCCTGAATTACTCGCCGCGCGCGGCCAGCCGCCGGCGCAGAAAATCCTCCATCGCGCGCGCGACCGCCAGCCAGCTCGCGTGCCGGCGCAGGTCGTGCTCCTCGTCCGGCAGCAGCAGCGTCTCGACCGCGACGCCGCGCTCGCGCAGTCGGGCGACCAGGTCGACCGACTGGCGTACGTTCACCGCGCTGTCGTCGTCGCCGGTCACGACGAGAACCGGCGAGCGCCAGCCGTTGACATCGGCCACCGGCGAAGCCGCATGCAGCATACGCTGTTCACCGGCATCGAGCGGCCATGGATTGAGTCCGACCTGGCTGAAGCCGTACTGCGACCAGTCGTGGACGCCATGCAGGTCGACGCCGGCGGCGAACAGATCGGAGCTGCGCGCCAGCGCGAGTGCCGTCAGCAGTCCGCCATACGAGCCGCCCCAGATCGCGATCCGCGCCGGGTCCACGTCCGGGCGGGCGCGCAGCCAGGCCGCTGCCGCGAGCAGGTCCCGGTGCTCGGACGCGCCGAGCGCGCCGCGTCCCGGCGCCTGGCGGAAATCGCGGCCGTAGCCGACGCCGGAACGGAAGTTCAGCGCCAGCACCACATAACCGTTCGCTGCGAAGTACTGGTTCAGTGCATACGTGATGCTGTAGTAGCGCATCGGATGCCATCCCGGCAGCATCTGCCGGTGCGGGCCGCCGTGTACGAACACCAGCGCCGGCCGGCGTTCACCCGTGCGCGCCCGCGCCGGGAAAAGCTGGGCGTGCAGTTCGAGTCCATCGTCCGCGCGGAATGCGACTTCCTGCGGCGGCACCGTCAGCTCCGCTGCCCGCGCTGCGCCGGAGATCCGGCGCGGCCCCGCGCCCGGCGCGGCCGGCTGCACCGCTACGCCGAATGGTTCCGCAGCCGTACTGACCAGAAACGCAACGCCGCGCCCGGAACCGAGCGCCACCGGCTGCCATTCGATGCCGCTGCCGCTCGTGAGTGCCGTCATGCGCCCGGTCGCGAGGTCCGACTGCCAGACATGCCGCCGCGCCGGGTCGCCGCAATTGCCGGCATGCAGCAGGCGCTCCGTGTCGGGGTCCAGGCTGGCGGCGTCGGTCTCGCAGGGACCCTGACTCAGCGCGACCAGGTTGCGGCCGTCCGGATCGATCGCCCATGGGCGCAGCCAGCCATCGTGCTCGGACTGGAACACGATGCGCCCGCCCGCCGACCAGGCGAGCGGCAGGCCGGTCTCCTGCGCGTAGCCGCCATCGGCGCCGGGCGACGACCAGATCGCGCGCGCAGCCGCGCTGCGGACATCGGCAACCCACAGCGAGAACGGCTCGACCTCGAGGATCATCGGAAAGCGGTCGGCGAAGCGGCGCCCGGGAAACCGCAGGAACGCGACCCGCGTGGAGTCCGGCGACCACGCCGGGAAATCGTCGCGCGACAGGTCCGGCGCAAGCCAGCGGATCGCCGGCGTATCCGGCGCGAGCACCCCGACCAGCGAATGCGCGCCGCGCGCCGAGACGACCGCGAGCGACCGGCCATCGGGCGAGAAGACGACCCGCGCGATCCGGGCAGTGGCCTCGATCAGAACCCGCGTGCTGGCTTTCGGCTCGTCGAGCCGCCGATGCTGCACGGCGCCGGCCGCCAGCCAGACGAGCGCGCCGCCATCCGGCGCGAGCACCGGCTGCGTACCCTGCGCGATAACCTCGGCATGGAATGCGCCGCCCGCGCCCAGCCGCGCCAGCCAGATCTTCTCGGCCGGCGGCTGCACGCGGCTCTCGACGTTGACCGGACGGCCGGGGCGTCCTGCATCGGCGTTGCGCGAGAACACGACAATGCGGCCATCGGCCGACAGCGCGAGATCGGCGAGCGCCGCGCCATCATCGCCCTCGAATGCGACGATCCGCTGCGGCGTGTAGTCCGGGGACGCGGCAGTCCACACGGCGCGCGTGCCGAGCTCGTTCGTGGTCCAGGCGATGCGGCCGCTGGCCGGCGCGGCGACGAGGTCCTGCGCATGTTCGAACGCGAGCGCCGCAGCGATATCGCCCGCAGCGGCCGGCTGCACCGCCACCAGCAGAGCGGCCAGCGCGAGGCCGCGACGGAGCAACATCACGGTCCCTCTGCCACTTTGGCGAACGAGGCGTCCTCCGGGTAGAGCTGGTACTCGCCGGCCGATTCGAGTCCGAGTCCGCGAACGCCGCCGTCGGCGGCAGTGCGGAAAGTCAGGACGAGCACCGGCAATGCCGGGTTGTCCCAGGCGACAGCGTACTGGTCGCCGCTAAGCCGCCGCAGATCCGCCTCGTGGCCCGTGCGTGGAATCCGCAGCCGCAGCGTATCCGCAGCCGCGCGGATCTCGAGCAGACCAAGCCGGTTGCGGTACTGGCCGGCGACCACGGCCGCGGGCAGCAGCGCCGGCCGCGGCTCGCGGACCTGCGGCAGCACCGGCCCCTGCGTGATCGCGTCGCGGGCCGGCAGTAGCCGGCCGAGCACGTCATCCGCCGGCAGGCCGAGGAGCTGGTTCACCGCCGTGAACATCAGCATCGCCGGCACCAGGATATTGCCGCCGTTGCTCAGCGCGACGAAGCCGACGTCCGCCGGCCGCGACCAGGCCATCCACGAGGTCATGCCGTCGATACCGCCGCCGTGCATCACGAACGGCTGGCCGGCGTAGTTCACGCGCGCGAGACCCAGTCCGTAACCTATTGAGCCTTGCATAAATGCCTGACAGTTTCACAATGGCAGTTCAGCCTGTTGCCAGAAGGCGCGGATCAGGCTCGGGCGGCGTTGCATGGAGCACAGCCGATTGCGCGCAGTGGTTTTGAGGTCAGCGAAGGTGCTGGCA